>RCUF01000003.1_pt1 | contig 297275 bp, 261 predicted proteins | sample 2166311 | NCBI WGS metagenome assembly RCUF01 (sample SAMN09932608, study PRJNA488358) | compost metagenome | feature: garden; material: soil; isolation source: compost soil in 4-hydroxybenzonitrile-enriched culture | place: Germany: Experimental Botanical Garden Goettingen | collected 2016-01-27 | reverse complement strand
AACCTCACGTACGGTTTGATGAGGAGGGGCTGGTTACGCCAGCCCTTTACTCTAGCATTTGATTTCCAGTATTTAAGTTACCCTATCCGCCATCATTCGTGCTATACTGACACAGTAAACATGACAAGTTTGTAATCGTTTTGTAATCAATTTATTCACAAGAGGAGTTGACGGAATGCAACGCACATGGAAAAAGATGTTAATGGCTAGTTCAATGACGGTGGCTCTGTCGGCCGCATTGGTAGCCCCTGCTTCGGCAGCAACAGGATCTTCACCGGAGGACCTGTCTTCATATTTGCAGAATTGGCTCCAAAATAATGGATATAAAGTAGTTGTACAGACGGGTGAAGTTCAGTGGCCTAGCACGCAGACGGAAGAGGTCAGCAAGCCAACCAAGCCTGCTACGACGACCACAACGTCTCCACAGGCTACGAAGCCACAGACTGCGCCAACCAAGCCTGTAGCGCCCCCTTCAACAGGTACGAATAGTAACGCAAATGCGAGTGGAAATAGCAGCTCCAGCGGTAACACACAGGACAAGTCTCAGTTTGCAGCCAAGGTAGTGGAATTGGTTAATGTAGAACGAAGCAAGGCAGGACTCAGCCCGCTGACGGTGCATACCAACCTGACCAAGGTTGCCGTTGAGAAGGCCAAAGACATGAGTGTGAACAACTACTTCTCTCACACTTCACCAACCTATGGTTCGCCATTTGATATGATGAAGCAATTCGGGGTTACCTATTCCTACGCAGGCGAGAACATTGCCATGGGTCAAAAAACGCCTGAAGAGGTTATGAAGGGCTGGATGAATAGCCCTGGACACAAGGCGAACATTCTGAACAAGAACTTCACAATGATCGGTGTAGGCTACTATAACGGCTATTGGGTACAAGAGTTCATTGGAAAATAAGTGTGGATATGAAGCGGCGGTTCCCTGAGACAGGGGCCGCTTTTTTCTGTCTTTACTCATTAGCTATGCTTTCCTAATGAATCATATTTCACCATACATATTCCTAGCTTCTGAATGGCTGATCCTGCTGTCGTCAGGTGTAGTATTTGCAAAATATGCCTGGAACCTATATCTTAATTACATTAGCTTTCGGGAGGGAATGGAAGTGAATTCGACAACTTGGATTTGGCGCACGGTAGGGTCTGTGTCTGCGGTGGCTACGCTGCTGCTGTTATTTGGCTTCATCTCTGCGATAAATACGATCGTAAATCCATCCTCAGGGGTAGCAGCTCCAGCCCCGGACCAGCAGACAGCACCGTCCGCGCCCCCGGCAGCTGGAGAACATGAATCCTCCGAGATTCGAGTGGCTGCCATTGGTGATTCGCTCGCCAAGGGTACGGGGGATGATACGGGGAATGGTTTTGTCAGAAGAACAGTTCAGATTCTGAACGAGCAGGAGGGTCGTAGCGCCCGTCTGATTAACAATTTGGGAATTAACGGGCTTACGACAGAGGGGCTACTGACCAAGCTGGATGAGCCAGGAACGTCATATGTGCTGAAGGAAGCGAATCTGATTATGCTCTCTATTGGCGGGAATGATCTCTTTGCAGGTGTACAGGCTGCGGAAGGCACAGGAGTACCACCGACAGCAGAACAGTTAAGAGCTGTACTTCCTGCTGCCCAGGAGCGAGTTGCGCAAGTGCTGAAGAAGCTGCATACCATAAATCCGAATGCCAAGGTCGTATACCTTGGGCTGTACAATCCCTTCGGGGATCTGAAGGAGTATCAGGTGCCAGGAAACGCAGTAGTAGCTGAGTGGAATCAATCTATATTGGCATTAATGAGCAAGCATCAGAACATGGTTCTGATTCCTAGCTTCGACTTATTTCAGCAAAACCTACAGTCTTATCTGTCCTCTGATCATTTTCATCCGAATGGAGATGGATATCAGGCTATAGCAGAGCGGGTTGCACAAGGGTATGGTCCTGCACCGCTGTCGAAGAAGGAGGAGGCACAGCCATGACCCAGATGACTCCTACCGAGGCAGAGATGTTGAATGGTGATGCGGTAGATGTGAAGGACAGACAATCTCAAGCTTCTGATGAAGTGATTCTGTCCGTTCAGGGCGTGAAGAAGAAGATCGGCTCTAAATGGATTATTCATGATGTGACCTTCGACGTGCGAGCAGGTGAAATCTTCGGCTTTCTGGGTCCGAATGGTGCGGGGAAGACGACGACAATACGGATGCTGGTCGATCTGATCAAGCCGACAGGCGGGACTATCAGTGTCTGCGGATACCCTGTAAATCGTGACCCTGAACGAGCACTGCAGTATGTTGGCTCCATCGTCGAAAATCCGGAAATGTACAGCTACCTTACGGGCTGGGAGAATCTTGAGCATTTTGCACGTATGCAATCAGGTATCGGAGCGGGGAGAATTCAAGAAGTTGTGGAACTGGTGCAGCTAGATCGTAGAATCCATGATAAGGTGAGTACCTATTCACTTGGTATGCGGCAGCGACTTGGTATTGCTCAAGCTCTGCTAGGCAAGCCCAGATTGCTTATCCTTGATGAGCCGACAAATGGTCTGGATCCCAAGGGCATTAAGGAAATGCGAATCTTCATCCGCCAACTGGCCGAGCAAGGCATGGCTGTATTCGTATCCAGTCATTTGTTAAGTGAGATCCAGCTTCTCTGTGATCGTGTAGCTATTATTAGCCGAGGCAGAGTGCTTGCGGTCGGAGGTGTCAAGGAGCTTGTAGCACAGAGCTCGGGGATGGCAGGCTGGCAGTTGGACCCAAGAGATAAGGGCCTGGCCTTACTGCAATCGACTGCAGGAGTCAGCGTGCTGGATCGACCGGATGAAGTACTGGATGACAGCATCATAGCGGGTATGGGAGTCAATGCTATCTTTGCCGAGATGGATGAACGGATGATTCCGGGACTTGTTACGACGCTGGTAGCCCAAGGTGTATCCGTACAGGGCGTTACAAAAATCAATCCGACTCTGGAGCAGTTGTTCCTGAAGATGACAGAAGGTGAAGTCATTGAGTAGCATTCTCCCACTCGTACAGAACGAGACAATCAAGATTATCAAGAAAAAGCGTTTTTACGTTATACTGCTTATATTGCTTGTATTAGTGCCGATGTTCACCTATGCGCAAATGAAGGTCGCTCAGAATAATCGGGAGAAATTCGGTGGCGACTGGCGTCTTGAGGTCAGACAGGCTATTACAGACAATCAAAACTCTCTGGGCAGTGACAGAGTTCCGGAGGAATGGAAGAAATATCGCAGCATCTTCATTCAGCAAATGCAATACTATCTGGAGCATGACGTGAACCCGAGTGAGCCTAATGGCGTGACGTTCACGCGCGAGTTCATGGATAACTCTGTTAACCTGTTCATACCGCTGTTAATCATGGCTATAGCTTCAGACCTTGTATCCGGGGAACGTACGACTGGCACGATCAAGATGCTGCTAACCCGTCCGGTGCGCAGATGGAAGGTATTGCTTAGCAAGCTGATTACGCTGATGATGTTTGTCTCCTTGATCGTGTTGTCGGTCTTTGTTATAAGCTATGTCATTTCAGGGTTGTTCTTCGGGTATGGCGGGTTCGGTATGCCTGTCTTTACAGGGTTCCAGATCAGTGGTGCTACTGTAGATGTGTCTCAGGTTCAGGCCATTCCGCAGTGGCAATACATGCTGCTGCAAAGTGGGCTGATCTGGTTCGTAAGCATGATCGTAGCGATTCTGGCATTCCTGGTGTCTGTATTGGTGCGAAGCACGGCAGCGAGTATTGTGGTAATGATGGCTGCATTAATTTCAGGAACGATCTTGACGAACATGGCTTCTGCATGGCAAAGTGCAAAGTATCTGTTCATGGTGAACCTCGGCTTGACGGATTATCTGGCCGGAGACCCACCTCCAATCGAAGGAATGACATTGCCATTTTCCCTTGCGGTGCTTGGGATCTGGGGGATTGTTGGCTTGGTCGTATCATTCACCGTCTTTACGAAACGGGATATATTGAATTAAAATGGACAAAGTAAAAGAAAACATCTGTTTGCATTTTTAAGCAAAACACGGTCATGATTAGACAAAGGGGGAGCATGAATGGTCGACCAACTCGACTTGTTCGCCAGCGAATCCGGGCAAGACAAACGTAGCTCGGATTATGGCGCGGACGACATTCAAGTTCTCGAAGGGCTTGTGGCGGTACGGAAACGGCCGGGCATGTACATCGGGAGCACCAGTTCTTCGGGACTGCATCATTTGGTATGGGAAATCGTTGATAATGCGGTGGATGAGCATCTCGCCAAATTTTGCTCCCGTATAGAAATTACATTGCACAAGGACGGCTCAGTTACCATCACGGATAATGGGCGGGGGATCCCCACAGGAATGCACAAGATGGGTATTCCCACACCGCAGGTAGTCTTTACGATTTTGCACGCAGGGGGCAAGTTCGGCGGATCCGGTTATAAGAAATCCGGTGGTCTGCACGGTGTCGGTGCATCTGTAACGAACGCATTATCCGAATGGCTGGAGGTAGAAATCTACCGAGAAGGCAAGGCTCACCGTCAAAGATTCGAATATTGGATGGATGAGCAGGGCGCCGAGCATGTGGGAGAGCCAACGACAGGACTTGAAGTTCTGGGGAATACGTCGAAGTCTGGGACGAAGGTTACCTTCAAGCCGGATATTCGTGTCTTCCAGAGCGGAATTAATCTGAATTATGATACGCTGGCAGAGCGGCTGCAGGAGATCGCATTTCTGAACTCCGGGCTTCGAGTGTTCATCAAGGATGAGCGCAGTGGCAGAACCGATGAGTTCTATTATGAAGGTGGCGCGAGTCAATTCGTGGCTTATCTGAATGAAGGCAAGGATGTACTGCATGATGTCATTCATTTCTCGGCTGAGAAGGACGATATTGAAGTCGAGGTAGCCGTTCAATACAATACAGGCTACACAGAGACACTGGCTTCTTTCGTCAATTCGATTCCAACACGGGGTGGAGGAACACATGAGACCGGATTCAAAACGGCCTATACCCGTGTTATGAATGATTATGCCCGCCGTACGGGGATGCTGAAGGAGAAAGAGAAGAATCTGGAGGGTAATGATCTCCGCGAAGGTATGATGTCTGTCATTAGCGTCAAGATGTCTGAGGTGGAGTTCGTCGGGCAGACGAAGGATCAGCTCGGTAGCGCCTCTGCACGTAGTGCTGTAGATGCGATCGTAGCAGAGAGCATGCAGCGATTCCTGGAAGAGAACCCACAGGTTGCTCAGACTCTGATTCGTAAATCCATTCAGGCCTCCAAGGCCCGAGAGGCGGCGCGCAAGGCTAGGGACGAGATGCGTTCTGGCAAGAAGCGTAGTGAGAGCTCGAATCTGAATGGCAAGCTGTCTCCGGCGCAATCGAAGGATTTCTCGCGCAATGAGCTGTTCATCGTCGAAGGAGATTCAGCGGGCGGCTCAGCGAAGCAGGGGCGTGATTCCAAGATTCAGGCGATCCTGCCGCTGAAAGGCAAGCCGATGAATCCTGAGAAGGCGAAGCTGGCAGATATCATGAAGAATGAAGAGTACCGGGCCATTACGGCTGCAATAGGAGCAGGGATTGGACCGGAATTTGCGGTAGAGGACAGCAATTATTCCAAGATCATTATTATGACGGACGCTGATACGGATGGCGCTCATATTCAGGTGCTGCTGCTGACCTTCTTTTATCGCTATATGAAGCCGCTGATTGATGCAGGCAAGGTGTACATAGCCCAGCCGCCACTGTACAAGATTACACGCAAGTCCGGCAAGCTGGAGACAGTACGTTACGCCTGGAGCGATGAGCAGCTACAGAATTACCTCAAGGAATTTGGGCGTAATTTCGAACTGCAGCGTTATAAAGGCTTGGGTGAGATGAATCCTGATCAGCTATGGGAGACGACGATGAATCCCGAGACGAGGGTGCTGCTGCAGGTGCAGATTGAAGATGCCGCGAAGGCTGAACGCCGTGTATCTACGTTAATGGGCGACAAGGTAGACCCACGCAAACGCTGGATTGTGGAAAATGTAGATTTTACCGCCTTCGAGGAGTAAGATTTGCGGATTACGGCTAGTCTCATTACTCATTTCATAAGTATCAAAGGATATAGTAGTTTGTATAAGGGCATGTGTTTGCCAAGAGACATGCAGAAGAGGTGCTGTTTTAGATGAGCTTATCCGAACAATTTTTACCGGCTTTTCTGGAAGAAGTCGTTGGAGACCGGTTTGGCAGATACTCCAAATACATTATTCAAGATCGGGCAATTCCCGATGTGCGCGACGGACTGAAGCCTGTGCAGCGCCGAATCCTATACGCTATGTACGATTCAGGTAATACACCGGATAAGCCATACCGCAAATCGGCCAAGACGGTCGGGGATGTGATGGGTAACTATCATCCGCATGGTGATTCATCCATCTATGAGGGTATGGTACGGATGGCGCAGCCTTGGAAGATGGGGCATGTGCTGGTGGATGGCCACGGTAACTGGGGTTCGCAGGATGATGATCCGGCTGCAGCGATGCGGTATACAGAAGCTAGATTATCGCCCATCGCATTGGAGATGCTGCGTGACATTGAGAAGCGTACGGTGCTGTTCAAGGATAACTTTGACAATACTGCCAAAGAACCCGTCGTACTCCCATCCAGATATCCGAATTTATTGGTGAATGGAGTCAGTGGTATTTCCTCTGGCTTCGCTACGGAGATCCCTACCCATAATTTGCGCGAGGTAATTGATGCCTGCATAGCTGTTATGGAGAAGCCTTCCATCGAGCTGGAAGACATTATGATGTTCATCAAGGGACCGGATTTCCCGACAGGTGGACTTATCATGGGTGAAGAGGGAATACGTGACGCTTACCGTACTGGCAAGGGCAGAATCTATATTCGCTCCAAGACCGAGATCGAATCTCTGCGCGGAGGCAAGCAACAGATCGTGATTACGGAAATTCCTTATCAAGTCGTGAAATCACGGCTCGTTACCGCTATGGAGAATATCCGCCTTGAGAAAAAGGTCGAGGGTATTGCCGAGGTGCGCGATGAGAGTGGACGTAATGGCCTCCGTATTGTAGTAGAGCTGAAGAAGGATGCGGACGCCGATGGTATTCTTGCTTATTTGCTGAAGAAGACAGATTTGCAGGTAGCTTATAACTTCAACATGGTTGCAATTGTGAACAAGGCTCCACACCAGTTGGGGATCAAGCCTATTCTGGAGGCTTATATTCAGCATCAGCGTGAAGTGGTTACGCATCGGACTCAGTTTGATCTTGAGAAAGCCGAGGATCGTGCCCATGTGCTGGAAGGTCTGGTGAAGGCGCTCAATATTCTGGATGAGGTTATTGAGGCGATCAAAGCCTCCAAGAACCGACAGGATGCACAGAATAACCTGCAGTGGATGTTCGGCTTCAGTGAACGCCAGGCGGATTCCATTCTGACCTTGCAGCTCTACCGTCTTACTAATCTGGAAATCACCTCGCTGGAAAAGGAATTAGGTGATATCCAGAAGAAGGTAGCCCAGTTGCGTGGTATTCTAGAGAGTGACCGCAAGCTGGTCAGTCTGATTCGCAAGGAACTGCTGGAGATTCGGGAGAAGTACGGCATAGATCGTCGTTCGGATATCCAGAGCCAGGTTGAGGAGATCAAGGTAAATCTGGAAGTCATGGTTAGTGCTGAGGATGTATTGGTGTCACTCTCCAGACATGGATATGTGAAGCGTACGAGTCAGTTGTCCTTCACTCGCTCGGGAGCAGATCGCAGTGGATCAGGGGTGCGTGATGGAGACTACATTCAGCAGCTGTTGGATGTGAACACACTTGATTCCTTGCTCATATTTACGCAAAAGGGACAATACTTCCTGCTGCCAGTCCATCAGGTTCCAGAGTACAAATGGAAGGAGCCTGGTACGCCAATAGTGAACGTTATTCCGCTCACTAAGGAGGACCGGATTGTAAGTGTCATCGCCGTCAAATCATTAGATGAGGCTGACAAGAGTCTTGTATTCACGACCCGTAAGGGTCAAGTGAAGCGAACAGAGCTGAAGGAATACGCCACTAAGCGTTCGGGCGCTGTTGCTGCCTGTAAGGTGTCTGGAGATGATGAGGTACTGTCCGTTACAATGAGTGACGGCTCGAAGGATATTATGCTCATCACACGCAGCGGCATGAGCATTCGCTTCAAGGAAACCGAGGTTAACTCGATGGGCCGCGTGTCTGCTGGCGTGAAGGGCATTCAGCTCACCGATGGAGACGAGGTTGTATCCGCGCTTTGGGTTCATGAGGATGAAGGTGAAATCCTTGTCCTAACCGATCTGGGTTACGGCAAGCGCTCGTTGCTGTTGGACTATCCTTCACAGGGCAGAGGCGGCAAAGGGATTGCTACCTTCGAATTCAAGGAAGGCAAGCGAGTACGATCGAACGGCACACGATTAATAACTGCTGTTCACTGCAAGGAAGCTATCCAGATACAGGTGATCACAGGAGAGGGAGCTATGACTACCTTCCTTTCGGAAAAAACTCCGCTAACAGATCGCAAGGATACCGGCAAGCAACTCGTGTCCATTGACAAGAAAGACCTGATTGTAGATGTGGTATTCTGGCCTGAGATGGATTCAGAGACTGTCGAATAGAGAAGTAATGTGTATACAGCATAACAGAGTCAACCGGTATGATTAGGTTGGCTCTTTGCTGTATAGTCAGGAATCACATCCTAGGTACAACTCATAAATTACTGCAGATGTAATCCTTTTTGTGGAATTTATGTCATGACATATCGGATTAAAGGCCAATGAGATGGATGATAAGCAGGAATATTGCGGCTTGCGGCGAATTTGTGATATATGAGAAATTGATTGGCTTTAGAAAATAGAGCAGAGCACATAAAACATCGTAAGCTCTAATCAATTCATTAGCCATGTACGGTGGATTAACAAGCTAATTTTGGAACGGGAGGTGAATGTGTGCAAGCATCGGAGTTCGCCAGATTGTGGTCAAGACTGACGAAGGATTACAAGGCGCATATGGAAGAGCAATTGGCTCCTTCATTGACAGAAGCTCAGCTTACGGTGTTAGAGCTGCTAATGGAGCATGACAGAATGAAGCCATCAGAGCTCATTCCTTACTTGGAGACAACCCCTGCGGCGGTAACGATGTTGCTTGATCGAATGGAGAAGAATGGGTTGGTTAACCGGGAGCGGGATCAGCAGGATCGGAGAATTGTATGGATTCTAATCACGCCCCAAGGTCGTGAGGAGGCACAGCGAGGAATTAATGTACGTGATGAATTTATGTCATCGATGTTAAGTAGGATTTCCGTTCACAATCAGAATGTATTGCTGTATCTTCTTGGGAAAATCACATCCTGATCATAGTAAATATATGGTCGGCTCAATACATACATAGACTGACTAGACAAGTAAAAATCCTCTCTTGGTTAGAGCATGCTGCCATTGACATGATAGCTCTACCAGGAGAGGATTGTTCATTCACGCATTAATGAGTATCTGCACGAGGAATGCCAAAATGCGGTGTGCCATCCTCATTCCAATGAATTAGCTGTACTCGTGTGTGACGGTTGGGATCGTATAACGGATCACCTTCGATTTCGGTGTAGTTTCTAGCATGGAACACGAGTAAGTCGTGTCTACCATCCTCGGTTACGGTGAAGCTATTGTGCCCGGGACCAAACTGCTTGTTTTCAAAGGAAGTAGTAAATATCGGCTCAGGTGATTTAATCCATGAAGCAGGGTCCAATAGATCACTATGCTCATCTGCTGTTAATAAGCCCATGCAATAATTTTCATCGGTGGCACTTGCAGAGTAGGTCATGAATATTCGGCCGTTACGCTTAAGTACGGCTGCCCCCTCATTCACAAGAAAACCGCGGACTTCCCAATCGTATTCAGGAATCGACAAGCATACCTGTTCTCCTTTTAATGTCCAAGGATTCTCCATCTCGGAGATATATAGATTTGAATTCCCTGGAACGTCCGGGTCCTTTTGGGCCCATACATAATATCGTCTGCCTTGATGTTCAAAGCTGGTCGCATCCAGGGAGAAAGTATCCCATTTCGTTATGATTTGAGCTTTCTCAATCCATGTCCCTTCCAACGGATTCGTTGATGCATTTTCGAGTACAAACATACGATGGTCGAATAGTCCGTCCTTTGTCTCTGAAGTACGTGCATTGTATGTTATTTATCCTTTAATACCAGAATTCAAATTAATCGACTGAATAAAGTATTTCTGTGCAAATAAAAATAGCAATAGGGTAGGGACGACGGCTAACATAGCAGAACCCATGAGCTGCCCAATCATCCGATAGTTCCCATAAATATCTTGCAGCAGCAACAAGCCTGCCGTAACAGGCATTTTCTCGACATCCGTGTATACGATTACAGGCCATAAGAAATCATTCCATGATCCTGTGAAGGAGAACAATGCACACACGATCAGAATGGGTTTTACTAATGGTAAAATAACAGAAGTGTAGATTGTAAAATGACTTGCACCATCCACGTGTGCAGACTCATCCAATTCCATCGGAATTCCATTCATAAATTGTCTAACTAAGAAGATGTTACCCATACCCGCTAGCCCCGGAATGATCATGGCCCAGGACGTATTTACCCAACCAAGCATGTCAATGATTTTGTATGAAGGTATCAAGTTCACAACCCCCGGGAAGAGAGAGATACCTAGCAATGTGAAAAATAATGCGTCTCTTCCTTTGAACTTCATTCGAGAGTAGCCGTAACCAGTAATTGAAATGATGATAAAGACCAGTAAGGTATGCAGGGTAGAGATAAAAACGGAATTGAATAACCAACGTAAAATGGGAGCTGTTGAAGTATTCGTTAGAATATTAATATAATTCTCTCCGGTCCAGCTTTCGGGCAGAAGGCGAAATCCGGAAGATACGACTTCACTTTGTGAGCGAAATGAAGTTGTAATGCCAAATATAACCGGAAATGCCCAAATGACACATAATGTAACCAGGAATAAATACGATACGTATTTAGAAATGCTTAGTTTTTTTAGCATGGTCGGCAACTACCTTTTCCTCAGCCTCGCTTGTCTCCGTGTCTTCTGTGTTAATCCGAATTTCGATTCATGACATAATATTGCAGCGCAGAGACGATTAATATTACAAGTTCAAGCAATACAGCCATAGCAGATGCCATTCCGGCAATAGATTCCCCTTTACCAAAGGCTAAGTTTCGAATGAACATCATAAGTACTGCTGTTGTCTCATTCGGTCCCCCTTTAGTCATCATTAAAGGCTGAGCGAAGACGTTAAATGCCCCCGCTGTAGTCATCACAAAGGTATAGATTAACGGAAAACGAATGGAAGGTACCTTAATACTAAAGAATTTCCGAATGGACCCAGCTCCGTCCAGCGCTGCGGATTCATATAGATCCTCACCAACACCACTAATTGAAGCGCGGTAAATAATCATATTTCCCCCTACGCCTCCCCAGACAGAAAGTACCACGATAATAATCCAAGCGTACGGAGCATTGCTTCATATTTCAATGGAGAAATAGAGATTGAGAGAGCTGGCGGGGCATATGTTAAAACCATAGATGTGTCTGGTTTCGGAGTTCTTGGCATGAAACATTCGGATACAGTTTCTTCCGGTCTTACACCAGGTAGATATACTGCAACAATTACAGGATTCAATGTTAATACCAATGGAAAGATTGCATTTGTCATACCAAACTGTAGCGTCACTTTTACTGTTTATTAAAAATAAGGTTGTTGCTTCTCTAAACTGTACCTATAAGATGGACACTTAAATAAGGCCATCTTATAGAGTACATTTTATTTCTCAATGAGCAGCGACAATCCTTTTTTAGACTTAACCGAAATATTCTCTCATCGTGTCCCACATTCTGTTAAATTCACTACGCTCCATAGAACGACCAACCGAGAGTAATTCTGGTCTTTCATTCGTTATTGGATCAAAACTTAGAAACTCTGCCTTTGTTGGGCAAGCATAATTTTTTGTGTTCAGCATCATTTCTACTTTATCTTTAAATGGCCGATCCAACAATTTAACAACAGCAATATCCCCTTCTCTGTGATTCGTTGCTGAGTAATGAATAAGAAAGTATCCACTTTCAAAGCGATATTCAACGGGATAACCTGTCATCATACACCTTCAGACTCTTCTTTACTTTCGTACAATTCTGTAAGCTTCTTCAATACCATATCAGCAGTATAACTTATATTTTTCGGAATCGGAAATTCGGATTGCCCCAGTAAGCACATAAATCCATCTAAATTTATAATTAATGCATAAATCAAATTTTAAATATATTGGAATTATGTCAAAAAATATTCTCACACCAAGTTATTTCTGTCAAATAATTCACCTCTACTAAAGACCCAGCAATTCAAAACATGCTACAACTGTATGTTTAAATAAACCTCTTCACATTCAACCGTAACAGAGTTGTTCTGAGCTTATTAATAACGACTTCCTCTACCGTTCTTTACACCAAACTGCATATGAACAACTTTATTTATTTATCCAACTGCTGTAACGGAACCCACTAACTTTCTCAATACAGTCACTATTACTGTCACACAGCGGTCACGAACTCAAAAAAATAACAGGAAACAACAGTTCATCTCAAAAATAAAAAAAGCCGAAAGTCCTTGATTTACAAGGACTTTCGGCAACAAAAGGAAAACCAATCATGTCCCCATCAAACTTGACAGGATCCCCAAAGGGCTGTTTTCTTCCACGCTATACGGAAGGAGACGGTCTTTTGTCTGTGTTGACTTTTACATATGGGAGGTGTAATATGTGCTTTATTAATTCGTATGCGAAATATATTAATGTAAAATATACGTAAGCGAAATATATACATGCAAATGATTAAGGTTTTGTATGTGTATCCCTAAGGAGGACGGATTAATGGAAAGCAATAGGGAGGTGTACCGAATTGTTCAATCGTTCAGAAGAGTGCATCATGCCTTCATGCAGGTATTCTGGGAGCAAGGGGAACAGAAGAGCCTGACACCTGTGCAATTTCTGGTCTTGTCAGTGCTGCTGGAGCGCCCTAATACAAGTCTGACGGAGCTGGCTGAACGTGCGCACATGGGTAACAGCACGATGAGTGGAGTGGTAGATCGTCTTGTGAAGGCTGGATATATCAGCCGAGAGCGACTGCCGAATGATCGGCGCTCACTTACACTTCGGATTACTACTGAGGGTGAGCAGATCCGAAATGGCATTGAGAAGATGTGGATGGATCGCGTCTCCGGAATTCTTGATATTCCTGTGGAGGATCGGGACATCATATTAGATATCCATCAGCAGATTATATCGAAGCTTACAGCTAAAGGAGTGGATTAACATGGGGAATCAAGCAGATGTAGCTGTTGATGACCATATGAAGACTATAAAGAAAGCACCAATCGTGATCGCTTTATTGATTGGGGCATTTGTGACGTTATTGAATCAGACCCTTATCAATGTGGCTTTACCTAAAATTATGGGTGATTTGTCCATCGATACCCCTACGGCACAATGGCTCATTACAGGCTTTATGTTGGTTAACGGTGTGCTGGTTCCGGTTACGGCTTATTTAATGGCCAAATTCAGCACCAGACAGCTATTTCTCGGGTCCATGGTCTTATTTACCTTGGGCACCATCTTGTGCGGCTTAGCACCGAACTTTACCGTTATTCTAATTGGACGACTTGTGCAGGCTAGTGGTGCGGGCATTCTGATGCCACTGATGACTGTGGTGCTGCTGAATATTTTCCCGATTGAGAAGCGTGGGCAGGCCATGGGTATGGTGGGTGTGGCCATGATCTTTGCTCCGGCGATTGGACCGACCTTATCCGGATATATTGTACAAAATTATGATTGGCGCGTATTATTCTGGATTATTTTGCCTGTATCAATTATTGCTCTGCTTATTGGCGCACTATTCCTGAAAAATGTTACGCAGCTGTCGAATCCCAAGCTGGATAAGCTATCTGTTGTATTGTCCACACTGGGCTTCGGGGGTCTGCTGTATGGCTTCAGCTCCGCTTCAGACGGCTGGGATCGGCTCCCTGTCTATGGTTGTCTGATCATTGGAGCGATCGCCTTGCTGCTGTTCATTCGCCGCCAACTGCGGGCGTCTGAGCCGATGCTGGAATTCCGCATTTTCAAATATAATATGTACAGCCTTACGACAGCAATTAACGTAATTGTAACAATGTCCATGTATGCTGGGATGATACTGCTCCCGCTGTTCCTGCAAAATGTCAGAGGCTTCACTCCATTGGAGTCCGGCCTGCTGTTGCTTCCTGGCTCCATTCTGATGGGCATTATGTCCCCTGTGACCGGGATGATCTTTGACAAAGTAGGAGCACGCTGGCTGTCGATTGTTGGTCTGCTTATTATGACCATTACGACGCTGGAGTTCTCACGCTTGTCGATGGACACGAGCTATACGGAGCTGATGATTAATTACACCGTGCGAATGTTCGGTATGTCCATGATTATGATGCCTATACAGACAGCGGGTCTTAATCAGTTGCCGAATACATTGAATGCGCATGGTACAGCCATGTCCAATACGTTGCGGACCATTGCTGGCTCCATTGGTACAGCTGTGCTTGTCACGATCATGACCATTCAATCCACCTCATATGGTGAGAAGCTTGCTCTGACACAACAGGTATCCCCAACGGATGCGAGTGCCATGTCTATGATCAAAAATGAAGCCTTGATTTATGGAATTAACCACGCATTCCTAGTTGCGACAATTCTGTCCGCCGTGTCATTAATTCTGGCCTTCTTTATCAAGAACACGAATCCTCGTAAACAAGAAGAAGGTGCGACATCCAAGAAATCGCGGATGGCGACATCATCCTAACTGGAGAATGGGAGTACGCAATTGTTGCTCCCATACAAATAAAAGGTCGAAGACGTGCTCCTTACTTGAGCAGTTGTCTTCGACCTTTTGTTGTGTGTTAAGCGTTGTAAAGTTACATCAGCTCCAGCCCAGGTTATGAGCTGGGCTGTTGGTTCCTGCTATGTAGCTTTGTCAGTCCTCGGTGCTGAGGAAATCCATGCCTATAGATCCTCATACAGCTGCACTGGCCACTCATTCCAGGGAAAAGCCCGAGGCGGCATGGACCGGAATAACATCGGCTCCTTAGTAATAGGGTGAGGAGCACCAGCCTCCAGTGACCACAGCGCAAGCTGCTGTCCGGGCTTGTTAAGCTGCTGCCCGTATTTCTGATCTCCATACAGCGGACATCCAATGTTGCTTAGCTGAACTCGAATTTGATGCGGTCTGCCTGTATGTAGCTCTACCAGCAGAAGGCTGAACCCGTTAGCATGACCCAGAGTCTGATAGTCGAGTAGGGCCTCCTTGGCACCGGGCTGGCTTTGTCTAACGACCTGTACCGTATTCGTACGGCTATCCTTCAGCAGATAATCCTTCAGCCTACCTTGTGGGGCTGGCGTGCCATGTACGACTGCTAGATAGCGCTTATGGAAGCTACGGCTTCTTACCGCTTCCGACAGTCTGGATGCCGCTTTGGAGGTCTTGGCGAAGATCATGGCACCGCCTACAGGTCTGTCCAGGCGATGGATTAAGCCGAGGAATACGTTGCCAGGCTTCTGATGCCGGATCTTGAGATCCTCCTTCAGCAAGCTGAGCACATCAGGATCACCGCTGGCATCCTCCTGCGTCGGGACATTAACAGGCTTCTCTACGGCGAGAACATGATTATCCTCATAGAGCACCGGGATGCCTGAGCTGGGGCCAGATTCATGCATCATGGCGATTACGCCTCCCAGCGGCCCAGAATACCGCAAGGCAGATTCAGGCCAGAGCGACTGATGGGCAGGCCGATCTCGCCTGTGCTGATGCTTCCTCCGTACTTCGGCTTCATGGTCATGCTCAACATATTGTGTAGGACGGATGGCGATATTCCAGTAGTATAGGAGTTAATCAACAGGAACAGAGGCTTATCTGAGATAATCTCCATACAAGACTCCAGGAACGGGTAGAGGCTCTGTTCAAGCTTCCAGGTCTCGCCGCTAGGTCCTCGTCCATAGGACGGAGGGTCCATAATAATGGCGTCATAACGATTGCCTCTGCGTTGCTCACGCTGTACGAACTTGAATACATCATCCGTAATGAAACGAACAGGTCGATCTGACAGGCCGGAGAGCTGGAGGTTTTCTTTTGCCCATTGGACCATGCCCTTCGCTGCATCTACATGCACGACACTGGCTCCAGCCGCTGCAGCGGCAACTGTAGCTCCTCCTGTATAGGCGAACAGGTTCAGTACAGAGATAGGTCTTCCTGCTGCGGAGATTTTGTCCATCATCCAGCTCCAGTTAGCTGCTTGTTCCGGGAATAGGCCCGTATGCTTGAAGCTCGTAGGCTTAATGTGGAATTTGAGCTGCTTGTAGCCAATAGTCCAGCGTTCAGGAACAGGCTTCTTCATATCCCAATTGCCGCCGCCTGAGGAGCTACGGTGATAGTGACCATGCACTTGCTTCCACTCGCTAGTCTCAGATGTTAAGGGCCATATAATTTGCGGGTCTGGTCGGCGCAAGATGATGTCACCCCAACGCTCCAGCTTCTCGCCGCCTCCCGTATCGATTACTTCATAGTCTTTCCAGCCGTCTGCAACGTACATTGTATGATCATTCCTTCAACAGTCATTTGGACACTATTGTACAACAATTTTGACCAACCACGCTACCCGAAGCGCGTATCTCTTACTATTGTTGATTAAAGCTGACATTATTCGGTTAAGGTAGGGTATAGGTTCAATGTGTGCGGATAATGGTGGTGATGTAGATGTGGAGTGAATTTCCAGAGAGCATTTGGATGAAGAAATCATCTGAAGAAGAGCTCAAGGAGTAAGCGGATAAATGTCAAGCGGAAGGAGTGTCGAACCGATGCGGAGCAGCATGCACAAAATTGCACTTGTTCTCATATCGTATGGCTGTTTGGTCACTGTTATCTATGGTGTAGCAGCTCTGGAGTACGAGGCCTCCGTAGGGCTTGGTTGGACGCTGAATGGGCTGGTGCCCGCAATAATCGGTTATGGCTTGTGGAGGAAGGCACGCAAAACACGTCAAGCTGACTTGCAGAAATCCGTTCTGCGGCTAGCGAGACAGCATGACAATCTTCTGACTGCAGCAGACGTGGCACTCGAGACGGAGCTGGACATGGGCGAAGCGGAGCGGCAGTTGGAAGTTATGCGTGCGAATGGGCTTATGCGGCTGAAGGTTGCCGACAACGGGACGTGGGTATATGAATGCAGCTCGCTACTGACGATGGAGGAGAAAAGGAAAGCAGAATCCTTGTACTGAACTCAACAATATAGAGGATCTAATTTGGTCACTAAAAACGGTAAGTTTTTTATATAGGTGTCGCTTGAGGAGATAAGCGCGATTAATGACACTGCACTAGTTTATATTCGACGATTCACTGTATCAAAAAGGTTTAAGTCCATGCTTCAAACCCGCAGTATAGCTACATGCTCCTGTCGAGTGGAGAAGAGCTGTAGGAACAGAAAGTTAAAATAAGGGGGACTTTAGTCCAAAACAACACGAAATCAACGGGCAATTAACTTGAAGTAACAGGAGATTTAAACAATGATTAAGTTGTATATTCCAATGACATTAAACAGGTTAGATTGTACCTAGAGGAACATTGATCTGGCGTCGTTCCTGGCATGAGGATTTGGATAAATAGATTAAAGTCGAAGAGGGACTGCAATCTGCAGTCCCTCTTCTTGGTGATTTTATCATCAGCAAGGGCAATCTAGTTCTAACCTAGTTGTTGTGAACCATTGAACCACACGGATTTGATTGACAAGGTATCCGAAATATTAGTGGTAGGATCACCGTTTATGAGAATAAGATCAGCACGCGCCCCTTCGGTAATCTGGCCGCGATCATGTAGACCGAAGCAACGGGCCGGTTTGGTAGTAGCCGACTGAAGAGCTTCGATCGGAGTGAACCCGGCCTTTACCATCAGCTGCATTTCGTGGTGGACACTGGCCCCATGAGCAAGGCCACCAAGGTTCGGAACGGGAACCGGTGCGACATCCGTCCCTACAAGAATATCAACTCCGGCACGGTGAAGATCCATCACATTCTTAAAGCTGTTCTCCATATTGCCTTGTGGGAACGTATTGAAGCTTGAGTTCAAAATATCGATCCAATCTGGACTTAATTTGGAATGAACCCGCGGATCATTCGCCAATTCCGATGCCGGGTTTCCGATAATCGATGAATTCAACACTAAACACGGTGTAACAAAAGCTCCTGAATCCGCTATGGATTTAACTAATTCGGACGTACACTCGGGTCTATCGATAAACAAGTGGCCCAAACCGTCGACTCCAAAATCGATGGCTGTTTTCGATGAAAGAGCTGTCAAGACGTGTGCGATGACCAACTTATCGAACTTGTGGGCTTCAGTCACGGCTGTTTTTAGAATCTCATCGCTTAAAACAGGCAGGCCAGGTACACCCATGACCGTTCCTTCTTCAATCATGATCTTAATATAGTCAGCACCATTCTCCACTTGGGTATGCACATGTTTGATCGCTTCTTCAACCGTCGTCACTTGCGGTATTTCGTCGTGGTCGTGAGCGTATGCAGCCAACATTGCTTCCCTATCTTCCTCCGATAACTTCTCTAGTTCCTTTAATACGAATTCCGGTATTTCATCTCCATCAGGCAGTAACTCATCTGGATGCCCACCAGGAGCAGTAATCGCTGTACCAGCAGAGCGAACGTCTGCGATGTCATCCACATTTTTTAGCTGAATTTCGCGCCCTCTTTTAGTAAAATCACCGTTCATTTCGAGTTCTGTTGTAACACCGAATTTTAAGGCATCTCGTAATCCGCCAATTGAGGTATGGACATGTGCATCAATCAAACCAGGTATTAATGTCGCATTTTCTCCATCGATAATTGTTGTATCGGCTGGAATGTCTCCGCCCACTGAAATAATGGACTCCCCTTTAATGATAATATGTCTGGGAGCAATAATTTGGTATCCATCAAAGATTCGTACATTTGTAATCGCCGTAATTTGTTCTAACCCAGCATGTTGATTTACTTTCTCCATCATAATTCCTCCTAAATGTGTTTGTGGTTCAACATTTCGAAGTATAATTGTTAGGTATCTAACAGTCAATAATCTAATATTTATTTGACAAGTCTATTAGGATCACTGTATATTTTAGCTGCTTACAATTAGATTCCTAACAATTACAGAGGGGACGATGGGCAGTCATGCATTCCCGAAAAGATACGCCTTATATGGATTTGTTTCAGATTATCGGTCTTAAGTTAAAGAAAAGAGCGGATGAGAGTATAAAAGAGCTAGGATTAAGTTCTCAACAAGGAAAAGTAATCGATTATATTTATGAGAATCAAAATAATCATATTATTCAAAAGGATCTTGCAGATCGGTTCCATCTACGTGGGGCAAGCGTTACAAGCATGCTTCAAGGTCTAGAGCAAAAAGGGTTCATCGAACGCAAAATCCCAGTCAATAATGAACGGCAAAAAAATATATATGTATTACCAAAAGCGGTTGAATTGATTGAAGACTTTAATAACTCATTTCAAAAAGTGGAGGATGAAATCGTTCAAGCCCTTAATGATGAGGAGAAGCAAATCTTAAAAAAATTGCTGATCAGAATTAATGAACGCATATAAAGAAGAGGATTCCCGATAAGATTTTGGAAGCATCTAGAAATAAAGGCTTACCTAAAAGATTAGGAAGTATATAGAAAGCTTAAAGCTAAAAGGAACTTTTGTCTCGCAAACAGCGACAGTCTAGGGCTTTATTTTCTCATCCTTGGCAGTCGCTGTTTCAATTTCTGAGGTCAGTCTAAAACTGCATTTTCTGCCGACACTGGTGAGGAAGACCCATTATTTTTCCAATCTACTGAGTTTTAGTAACAGAGAAAAAAATAAGTTTTCCAGATCTACTTTTATTTTTTGTTCAACTATTGTGCAAAATGCTTCATAGCCCCCTCTACATTTGGGGCTTAAGTGTGAATTTCGCATCGTCTCTGTATGGAAGATAGTTATTGCGAGGCTCAAGAGCTAATAATACTGATCTTAATGTTATCCGCCTTGTACCGGCGGGCTTTTTGATTTGTTGAATAAAAATGGCTCCTAATTTATATTTGACAATGAGAATCATTATCAAATATGATAAGTGTAGAATATGGATCATGAGCCAGAAAGCGAGGATTATATAGATGAAAGTTATTATTGTGTACGCAAGCATGACAGGAAATACCGAGGAGATTGCCGAGCTGATTGCGGAAGGTGTTCGTCAGGAAGGGCACGAAGCAGTATTGAAGGAATCCCATGAGTGCAGTGCTTCAGAGTTGCTTGAGTATGATGGATATATTATGGGACTGTACACTTGGGGCGACGGGGAGCTTCCTGATGAATTTGAGGATTTATTCGAGGAACTTGATGAGGTGGATCTCGCTGGTACTCGGACTGCGCTATTCGGTAGCGGGGATACATCCTATGCAGAATTCTGTGGAGCCGTGGATCTGCTGGAGAAGAAGCTCAAGGAACGTGGAGCTACTGTGGCACAGGAGAGTCTGAAGCTTGAGTTCAATCCAAGGGATGATGAGAAAGAGACCTGTCGCTCCTTCGGGCGTCAATACGTACAACATAGCAAAGAACCGGTATGACGCATGCCAAGAGGGGAGTGAAGCTGGATGAAGAAGCTTGATCAGGAATCGGTCTCCCTTCCGCTGCTGATGGACTATCAGATCGAGCATTTATGGCGTTGCCCTTATCGGCTTCAGAAGGCGGAGCAAAGACAGAATCGCAGACAGAGCTGGGACTGGGAGCATCATGTTCAATACGCAATTGGTCACGCTCTTAGTGAATACTATCATCTGCGCCCTGAGGTCAGGAATGAAATTCCGCTGCAATATATGCTGGAGAAATGGTGGCCCAAGCGGCCGGATGGCTTCGAATCCGTAACGCATTATTGGGAGATGAAGAGCCAAATCACTGCTGGAATCTATAAGGTAGGGAACTCTAATCAGGACTTGGGCGTACCGGTCTTATTATACGAGCAATTCCGTACACCAATTCCAGACTTGGCAATCGAGCTGTCGGTTATCATTCAAGCCATGTGGCAGCAGGCTGATCAAGGCCAGCCAATGTTGGTACAGAAATACCTGGTCAGCTACCATGAAGCGGTTGTTGAGGCTTACCGCCATCTGGTGACTGTCTTTTGTCATTATGCTTTCGGTCAGCTTCCTTCCAGTATTGAAGTCTTCTGCTTGCTGGAGAATCGCAGATTGACCTTTTTTACGCATCGCCAGTCCTTGAATCAGGCTATGGATTATGTAGCTTTGCTGCGAGATTCCTTGAAGGATGTTCAGCGGAACAGCCGTGAATGCCAGTGCGCATCTTGTGTGTCCCGGCGAATGAGCTATCTGAATCGCGTGGAATCGGCAGGAGAAGGACCAGGTAGACTGCTGAGCTGAGTAAGTTGTTGAGCTTATTAATTATGATTATTTTGAGAGTACATATAACGGTTGTTTCAGGCTTTGTGGCATTTCGCCGGGCTTGAGCAACCGTTTTTTTGTCGCGATTCATACAGAATATTTTGGCATTGAGCAAATTTTGTTATTGATTATTTGAAGAATACTTATATAATATATCATTAGTTTCATATGTTAAAATTGTAATATGGTTCTTCATGACTAGGTCTGAAGGACAGTCAGAGCAACAGGAATTGCACATGATTTGGAGCAATGAGGGGATGAGGGACATGATGGTTAGGTAAAAATGTAAAATGTTTCAAAATTTTAATGTTACATTTTCATAATAAATATAGAACTGGAGTGGAAAGGCAGTGAGCAAGAAGAAAATATTACCGGTGTTAGTTATTTTATTAATTCTCAGCGGCGGAACAATCGGATTCTACTATTGGTACCAAGGCTCGCATTTTGTGAAGAGTGAGGATGCTCGAATTCAGGCAGATGCCTACAAGGTTATGCCCTTGATCTCAGCGGAAATTACACATATTGATGTGGAGGAAGGCGACGAATTGCTCAAGGATGAGCCCGTGGCAGAGCAGGACGTTAGCGGTCTGGATTCCAGCATGATTAACAAGTCCGTTCTCCATGCCCCGATTAGCGGTACTGTCATCAAGGTGCACGCGAAGGAGCATGAAATGGGGACACCGGGGCAGGCTGTAGTGACGATGGCCGACATGAACAGCTTGTACGTATCAGCGAACATTGAAGAGACAGACATTAGTCGCATCGCGGCTGGGCAGCTGGTGGATGTTACGCTGGATGCAGCTGGCAACCGTTCGATTCAAGGAAAGGTCAGAACCATTGGCCAGGCTACGAATTCGGTCTTCTCCTTGATCTCTTCCGTCAATACGAGCGGTAACTACAATAAGGTCACACAGCGAATTCCCATTGAAATTGAATTGAACGTTCCTGAAGGTATGAAGCTAATCCCTGGCTCGAACGTTGAAGTGAAAATCCATACCAAATAGGAGGGGTAAACGTGGCTGATACTGAAATCATTGCCTCTCCACCGGGTGCTGACAAGGAAAGCTGGCTGGCATTTATGGCCATTGTACTTGGGGCGTTCGTCGCCATCCTGAACAACAGTCTGATTAATGTCGCGATTCCGAAACTGACTACGGATCTGGGCTCAACGACATCCCGTATTCAATGGGTTATTACCGGATATACGCTGGCCTCCGGGGTGATCGTCCCGATTACTGGCTACATGGAGCAGAAGATCGGCTACAAGAAGTTTCTCATTCTTGCGCTTAGCATCTTCGCGATCGGAACGGCTGTTTGTGCTTTGGCGTGGAGTGATAGCTCCTTGATTGCGGCACGAGTGCTGGCTGGCTTGGGTGGAGGAGTTATCATGCCGCTGAGCATGACGATTGTCTACAAGATCATTCCACGCCATCAGATTGGTATGGCACTTGGCATCTGGGGGATTGCGGCGATGGCTGCTCCTGCGGTAGGGCCTACGCTCAGTGGCTATCTGATCGAGTGGGTGAACTGGAGGTTCCTGTTCATCGTGTGTCTGCCTGTTACGGTACTGGCGATCCTGCTGGTGGTCTTCTTGATCAAGGAGCCGGAGAAGGGAACGCCGAGGGCCTTTGATCTGCCAGGGTTTGTACTTGCTGCGACCTGTGCAGGGACATTACTGTATGCTCTATCGAATGGACAGAGCGATGGCTGGACTTCATTCAAGATTGTAGCCCTGTTGTTCATCGCTGTCTGGTCCTTGATCTTCCTTATATACGTGGAGAGTGGCAAGGAGAATGCCGTAATTGAGATTTCCTTGTTCAAAAATTTTAAATATAGCATTAGCGTAGTGGCCTCCAGCCTGGTCATGATGGGAATGTACGGCGGGACGTTCCTGACTCCGTTGTTCTTGCAAAATATTCAGGGTGTCTCACCGATTGAGACAGGAATTATTCTCATTCCCCAAGCGGTGGCCATGGCTGTCATGATGCCGATTGCCGGACGTCTATTCGATAAATACGGCATCGTACCGCTTGGTCTAGTGGGGCTAACGCTTACGAGCTTCATGACCTACCACCTGCACCTGCTCACACCGGATACATCCCATGCATGGCTAGAGACCGTCATGGCGCTACGCGGAATCGGAATCGGCATTTGCATGATGCCTCTGTCGACAGTAGGGATGAACGCCGTTCATCCGAGCAAGGTAGCCAATGCCTCCACGGCCTCTAACTTGGTGCGTACGGTATCGGCTTCGATGGCGATTGCGGTCTTTACATCCATTATGCAGAGTCGATCGGCAGTGCATGCACAGCATGTATCCGAGTCCATCACTGCAGATGCGGCGCACACTTTTCAGAGTATGCTGGGCAGTGGCTGGACATCTACAGTCTCCAAGCTGATTCAGTTGGATGCTGCATCACGCGGTATTGCAGATACTTTCTTGATCTCATCGGTTCCGTTATTTTGCGCGATACCGCTTATTCTGCTGTTCATAGGTCAGCGTAAGCAGCGTGAGCAGGCTTCATAGGCACGGATTAATAAGTGTAGATAATAACTAGAGACTAGTAATAACTAGAGACTATTAATAACTACAGATTATAAGAAGTAACCTTCACACAAAATGGCACACAGGCGAAGTACTAGGTCTGTCTGTCGTACAACAAATTATGATGTCATCAGTAAAGAAGGGAATAGCTATGATAAAAATGCAAATGCAGCGGGCATTGCCTGTCCTAATAGTAACGACTGCCCTCCTGTCGGGCTGTACAACCAGTGAGCCAGCAGCAGGCGAAATGGTTGTCCCGGTGAAGGTGTATCAGTCACAAGAGGGTATCCTTGGTCACGGAAGCCAATATACGGGCACAATTACACCTGCCGAGACGGTAAACATCGTACCGAAAATATCCGGTCGCGTGGCGGCTCTTAAAGTCGATGTAGGGACAGAGGTCAAGAAGGGACAAGTGCTCTTCACCCTGGAGGATCAGGATCTGCGCAATAATGTAGCCAAAGCCGAGGCAGCAGCTACAGCAGCGGCAGCGGGCGTAGAGACGGCGACTGTCTCGCATGAATCCAGCATGGCCCAAGCACAGTCAGGGGTAGTTCAGTCCAAGAGCGGTGTTATTCAGTCCCGCAATGGGCTCAGCCAGGCCAGTAATGCCGTCACACAAGCCGAGTCTGCTGTAGAGCAGAGCACAAATGGGGTGACCACGGCGAAGAATGCAGTCAAGCAGACCCAACAGGCTTTGGAGGACTCGCAGCGGAATCTCAGTCGAATCAAGTCCTTGTTCGAAGAGGGTGCGGCTACAAAATCCCTGTTGGAGCAGGCTCAGACAAGTCTGACAGCTGCAGAAACGGCACATAGCAATGCCCAGAATGCACAAGCGAATGCCGAGCAGCAGCACATTGCGGCCCAGAAGGCGCTGGAGACTGCCCGTCAGGCCTATGCCAATGCGAATAGCTCGCTAAGTAACGCCTCAAGTGGCTACGGAAATGCTGAGCATCAGCTTGAGGTATCACGCAGCACGGCAGCGATTTCTGCGAGTCAGGAATCGTTGAAGCAGGCGCAGATTAATAAGGATATCGCACAAAATGCCCTGAAGGACAGCGTTATTACCTCGCCAATTAACGGTATAGTAGGGGCACGAAATATGGAGGCAGGAGAGATGGTGTCTCCTCAGGCAGCGGCATTAGTAGTGACGAATCTGAGCAAGGTCAATACCTTGATCTATGTGCCATCCGAGGACATCAATCAGATCAAGCCGGGAGACCGCGTACAGGTTCGAGCTACTGCCGTCGATTACGTAACCTCGGGGACGGTCAAGACGATCAGCCCGCTTAGCCAAAATGGAAAAGGCTACCCGGTGAAGATCGAAGTAGATAATGCCGACATGAGCTTCAAGGCGGGGATGCTGGCAGCCGTCAGCTTCGCTGATCATGATGCAGAGTCCGGGATTCTTGTTCCTAGCTCCGCTGTACAGCACATTGACGAGCATGATTATGTCTATGTTGCCCAAGAGGGTGCGGCTGTGCGTAAAGAGGTCAAGATCGGGGCAACCGCTGGTTCGCAGACGTTGTTGACAGATGGAATTGGCAAGGGAGAGTCCGTTATTACGAACAAGCTGGCTCTACTGGAGGACCATACTCCAATTCGTGTGTTGCAATAATCTCTAATAATCTGCATTAAACGTTATGACTACTGTAGCAATCCTGGAGTCAATTCAGCAATTAAACGAGCTGTCATCGTATTCAGATGGATAGCAACAGGAGTGGAGCGGAATCTCGCAGTATTAATTACATGTTGGAGCATTCAGTTGTAATATTCAGTTATAAAAATTCCCTGTTGTATACAAGCGGTGTTGCCGATATTCGGTAGCACCGCTTTTTTTGTTCTGCAAATTTTAAGTGCTAATTGCGGCAAGGTTGTAGAGCGAGCTAAATGAGCATGAAAGCGGCTGTCTGTAGCGCTATTGAATCTACTATTTAGATTGAACTGTAAAATGGAGAAAGGGGAGTGAGCAACGGAGGGGAAGTTTGGAACTGGAGGAGCGACCGCGATCACCTCTGGATTACCACGGCTATAGGTTGTTTACATGGAAGGAATCCGGAGACAACAGCGGCGGGAGGTTCGAACGTTCACCGCAGTTGCGCGGACCCGAGCTCTTAACATCTTCAGTTCAATCTATATAGTATGGATTGTCAAATTTTGACGAGAAGCAGGTCGGTCATTTACACTAAGAGAGGCCTTTTTCATATGATAAATGGAGGGATTTATGATGGAAGTCAAGTTATCCTTGGATTATGAAGCCTATGAAGATGGAGCAAAGATGGTGGAGCTGGTTCGTGAGCTGGCGGGGAAGCCGGACAGCGCAGAGGTGACCTCACTTGTCATTGGGGACTGGGGCGGAGCCTATGAGCAGGGACCCGAGGATTTTGTGGAAGAGCTGATTGCACAGAAGGAGCAGTTCCCGCAATTAAAGAAGCTGTTCATTGGAGACATGGGCTACGAGGAATGTGAGGTATCCTGGATCAATCAATCGAATCTGGGGCCGCTGCTGCAGGCTTTTCCCCTGTTGGAGTCGTTCACAGTCAAGGGAAGCACAGGCTTGGAGCTTGACCCGTTGAATCATGAGCATTTACAAGAGCTCGTCATTATATGTGGTGGACTTCCAAAAAGTGTCCTTCATCAAATCCATACGGCCTCCTTGCCAGAGCTGCGGAAGCTGGAGCTGTATCTTGGGGTTGATGATTATGGTTTTGATGGACAAATGGAGGATATTGCACCATTTCTGAACCAGAATCCATTTCCGAAGCTGACGTATCTTGGGCTCAAGGACAGTGAGCTGCAGGACGAGATTGCAATCGCTGCTGCACAGTCCCCTGTGTTAAGCCAATTGGAGGTGCTTGACCTCTCCATGGGAACACTGTCGGATCAAGGAGCCGAGGCTCTGCTTGCAAGCGAGGGTGTGCGTAAGCTTAAGCATCTGAATCTAAGCTATCATTATATGTCGGATGAGATGCTGTTGAAATGGAAACAAAGCGGACTGTCTGTAGATATAAGTGAACAGCAAGAGTCAGATGAGGATGACTGGCGTTATCCAGCATTGACTGAGTAGACTGCGTCATAGACATTAGTGAATGTAGCAAAGGTGGGAACCTCATGAACCGTGCAATTCCCGGGTGGGGGCTAGAAAAAGGTAGTGCTGACTCATATGTGGATAGTTCTCATGCGGGCAGCGTTTCCTGGATGAAGCATGTGCCTTACATAGTCATCGGCAACTCAGGCAACAAGCGCATGCTCGGCATTCAACAAGCCAGAGCCAGTCTCGGGTTGCAACCACCCATAATGCTGACCTACCTTGAACTGCTGGAATGGAAGCGCAGCGGTCGACATCTGACTGAAATGCCTGAGTTGATGGCAGTGCACGCTAATCGTTCTGACCCCGACAGAGGCCCAGTCTTGCGCCTTGATGCATCAGGTGATCATTTCGGCGTGGAAATGGAGCTGATCGCTCTGGGCGCCGAAGAGAACGAGGGCGACGACAGCCTGCTGCCCATGCAGGGCAGCTTGGCTAAGAGAAATATGCTCCTGGCTGAGCAGGCCAGAGCATTGCAGCCGCATCCTGGGCGAATCTGGTATCCCGCGCAGTGGTTCAGGGGCTACTGCCGATTACTGGCATGGCTTCGCTCGGAGATGCAGCTATTATGGCCAGGACACCACTGGATCAATGATCCTGTGGACATTCCGGTCATGTTCGACAAGCGCTGTACCAGTATCCGACTTGCTTCAGCCGGGGTGAGGGTCCCTCAATCGCTGTATGGACACTCCTCGGAGTTGTTTGCACAGAAACATCGTTCCTCGGATCTTGGCTTACCTGGAAGCGGTGAGGAGCTAAGAGAGAGCTTGCGGCATGCAGGTATGCATCGTGCATTCATCAAGCTGTTCTGCGGCTCGGCAGCCTCGGGTGTAATGGCCTATCAATTCCATCCGGGGACAGGGGAAGAAATCGCCCAGACGACCATCGGTATGGAGCATAGAAGAGGAGAGCTGGTGTTCTACAACTCCGGCCGCCTACAAAGGTATACCGATGCAGCAAGCATCGGACGCTTGTTGGACTGGCTATGTCACGAGGGTGTGCATGTGGAGCGCTGGATTCCCAAAGCTTCTGTTCACGGGAAAGCCTTCGATGTTCGGCAGCTTGTACATCGGGGCCAGGCCTGTCATGCTGTGCTACGCGCAAGTCGAACGCCGATCACCAATCTTCACCTGCGCAATGAACGTCTGCAGCCTGAGGATTCAGGCCTATCGATTCCTACCCTGCAGCAGGTGGCGGCAACAGCCGAGCAAGCTCTTGCAGCGTTCCCACATTCCACGACAGCAGGAGTGGATGTGCTGGTCCCTGCAGACGGTAGTGCACCCTATGTGGTGGACATGAATCCTTATGGTGATCTGCTGTATCATGTCCGCTATAAGGGCATGGACACTTATACATGGGAAATGGCTCATTAGAGAGAGTAAGATAGACAACTGCAACGACAAGGAGGGTGCCGAATGCCAGACATGAACGAGATTGTAGGTACCCATGACATCCTGATGATTACACTGGATACACTGCGATATGATGTAGCCAAGCTGGAGGAGGAACATTGTCCGAACCTGTGTGCCGACGGACCTTGGGAGAAGCGACATACTCCGGGAAGCTTTACATATGCGGCTCACCATGCCTTCTTTGGCGGATTTCTCCCGACACCGGCGAGCACTGACAAGGCCTCACATGTAAGGCTGTTTCATACGAAAAATACGGGTCTGCCAACGCATCCCCATAGCTGGCTGTTTGATGCCCCTGATCTGGTGACAGGACTTCAGCAGGAGGGGTATCGGACAATTTGTATAGGTGGCGTAATTTTCTTCACCAAAAAGAACAAGCTGGCCAAGGTGCTGCCTTCTTATTTTATGGAGAGCTATTGGCGTATGACCTTTGGTGTAACGAATCCGAGATCCACAGAGCATCAGGTGAATCATGCGCTGAAGCTTCTAGCGGATGCCGATCCTGCGCAGCGGCTATTTATGTTTTTGAATGTATCGGCACTGCACGGCCCTAATCACTATTTTGTCCCAGGCGCTAAGAAGGATTCCATCGAGACCCAGAGAGCGGGGCTTCGCTATGTGGATCAGCAGCTAGGACCGTTGTTCGAAGCAATGCGAGGACGCTCCAAGACCTTTTGCATGGTGTTCTCGGATCACGGGACTGCCTACGGAGAGGATGGCTATGAGGGGCATCGGCTGGCGCACGAGGTCGTCTGGAATGTGCCATATCGCGAATTCTTCCTGTGATGAGGCTGATTGAGCCGAAGTCAACAGGCATTAGGATAGGCTTGATACCCAAGTAAAGCATAAATGAGAGGAGGGACTATTAATGAGTACCGTGCCCGAGGAACCGGCTCTGTCCATGAATCGTGGCAGCTCTACACATCAGAGCAAGAGGCCACAGCAAATGAGTAGGGCAGATTGGCCACAGGACTGGATCGAATGGGAGGCTGGACTGCGGGAGGCACCCTATCGTTCTTATTTATACTCTTATCCACATAAGACGGCTTATGACGAGATTAGTCCACCAATTCCATTATCTACCTTATGGAGTAAGGAGAAGCTGGAGAGTTATTTTTTGTACATGCATATCCCGTTCTGCGGTGCGAGATGTGGCTTCTGCAATCTTTTCACCCTCCCGGATCGGAGAGCAGACGTTCATGTGGAATACGTGGATGCACTGGAGCGTCAGGCACGAGAATGGGCCCCCTTTGTTAAGGGCAGTCCGTTCTCGCGCTTTGCGATTGGTGGTGGAACACCTACCTTGCTGTCAGCTGAGCTGCTGGAGCGGGTCTTCCACATTGCCAAGCAGGAGATGGGGCTGAATACAGAACAGGTCTCCATTTCGGTGGAGACCTCCCCGGATACAGTAACTCCTGAGCGGCTGGAAGTGCTGAAGAAGCACCGTACCGACCGAATCAGCATGGGCATTCAGAGCTTCGTCGAGGAGGAGAGCACGGCCATTCATCGACCGCAAAAGCCTGCTCTGGTCCGACAGGCACTGGATATGCTACAGGAGTACCGTTTCCCGTTGCTGAATGTGGACTTGATCTATGGACTACCTGGGCAGACGGTGGATTCCTGGCTGTATTCGCTGGAACAGGCGCTGTCTTATAATCCCGGTGAAATCTTCATTTATCCGCTATATGTTCGTGAGAACACTATCCTCAAGCCGGGACAGACGGGGCTTGCACAGGATATACGCTTGGAGCTGTACAAGGTTGCAAGTCAACGACTGCTGCAGGCTGGCTATAAGCAGTTCTCCATGCGGCGCTTTGCCCGTGAGGATGCAGGTACCACGAAATCACTGCTTCCCTACAGCTGTCAGGAGGAAGGGATGGTAGGTCTGGGATGCGGCGCACGCTCGTATACCCAAGGTGTTCATTATGCTTCCAGATACGGTACCAGCATTGCAGCTACGCGGCATATTCTTGCGGACTATGTGGCAGCCGAGCGTCATGATACCGTGGACTATGGCTTTATATTAAATGAAGAAGAGCGGCAGCGTCGTTTCATACTCAAGGCACTTCTCCATGCAGAGGGTCTGGAGCTTGCGGCTTATAGTGAGCGCTTCGGCGCAGAGCCCTTCATCCATGTACCTGAGTTGTCGATACTGGTCGGTACGGGAGTTGCCCGTATTGAACAGGACGTTCTTCGTCTGACAGAGGAGGGTATGGGATATTCGGATGCCATTGGTGACTGGCTGATTTCACCTGATGTTCGTACCCGAATGGAAGGATATGTACACGCATGAAGGCAACTTTATACTATCGAGGGACACTATCCTCTTGTAATTATACTTGTCCATATTGTCCGTTCAGCAAGACGAAGGATTCGCGGGAGACGCTTAGGCTTGATCGCAGTCAGCTCGCGGAATTTGTAGACTGGGTTGAGGCACAGCAAGAGTACGGGCATACTCTATCGATCTTTTTTAATCCCTATGGCGAGGCGTTGATTCATTCTTGGTATCGCGAGGCGTTGGTGCGTATTTCCCATATGCCGCATGTCGAGAAGCTGTCCATCCAGACGAATCTATCCGTGAAGCTGGACTGGACGGAGCAATTGCAGCCAGGGAAAATGTCATTCTGGGCGACCTATCATCCAGGGCAGACGCAGGAAGCTCATTTTCTGTCTCAATGTCAAGCGATTCACAGCCGCGGGCTTGGACTTAGTGTTGGAACAGTGGGGATTCGCCAGTCCTTTCCAGCTATTCGTTCTCTCCGTGCCCAGCTTCCGAAGGAGGTCTATATGTGGGTGAATGCCTTCAAAGACCGTCCACATTATTACACGCCCGCCGAGATCGAGGAGCTAACCGCTCTTGATCCATACTTTGGATGGAATGTACAGGATTATCCGAGTCAGGGCAAGGCTTGTGCGGCAGGAGAGACAGTCTTCTACGTGCAGGGGAATGGGAACGTCAAACGATGTTATAAGGACAGGCAGGTCATCGGCCATCTCTATCGGCATGGACTTGAGGGATTGGCAGTTGAGCGAAGCTGCCGCATGAAGATGTGTGGTTGTCATATCGGATACATCCATATGAAGGAGCATCCGATTGGTGAGCAGTTCGGTGAAGGGCTGCTAGAGCGGATTCCAGGCCGATCGTCACAGCAGGTGAACAGGGAGGTACAACAGGCATGAGACAGACTCGTACACCACTTGCGCGACAAGACAAGGAACAGCTTAACCAGCATACAGCGGCGGTAATCTGGCTAACGGGTCTGCCAGGTTCAGGCAAATCCACGCTTGCTATAGAGCTTGAGCATATCCTGCATGAGCAGGGCATTCGAACGGCACTCTTGGATGGGGATGTATTGCGTCAAGGTCTCAACTGTGATCTGGGATTTACTGCCGAGGCGCGAGCAGAGAACATTCGAAGAACAGCCGAGGCTGCACGTCTTCTGGCGAATGCGGGAGTGGTTACCATCTGTGCACTGATCTCACCTTATGAAGCAGATCGGCACCGGGCCAGGGAGATCATTGGTACGATTCCATTCTGCGAGGTACATGTGGATTGTGACCTTAATATCTGCGAAACCCGTGATCCTAAGGGACTGTATCGGAAGGCACGAAGTGGAGAGATTCCTGATTTTACGGGAGTCAGCGCCCCCTATGAAGTGCCTACTCGTCCAGAGCTACGGATTGCGACTGGCCATAATGATGTGAAGCAATCGCTCAATGAGCTGCTGTCTGGGCTGTCAGAACTCCAGTTGATTAGAAGTGTGGGGTTGGACAACGTTCATCATTAGGGGAATTCGAATTCTCAAATCAGAAAAAACCGAATTTAGTAATTCAGAGTAGATGGGTTCGATTCTAGCTTATGTAAAAAAGGGGATTCCCCGGTTCATAGAACCAGCGGGAATCCCCTTTGCTGTCAGCGTATATCTATTCGGTGTTCAGACTACGTGCGAATTTGAGCTGTAATCTCTTCATCCAGATGCAGCGTCAGATCCTCACGATAGGCCCGAATCTGATATTCAGTATGCACATATCTCAGGATAGCTTCTGTAATGTTGGACTCGACCAGATACTGGCTTCTGCCGTGAACCCATACTTCAGCAGTGTAGCCTGTGTCCTCATCCCAGCTAAGTTCGACCGAGATATCAGTCGGATTTACTTGCTTGCGTTCCGCCATATGAAGGCAGACCGCATTTATAATTTCATCCATGCTTATAACCATATCTTATCAACGTCCTTGTTGAGAATCATTGACTTTACGGCGATTTTTGAAGTTACGATACAGTGCGAATGCAGCTACCACAATCAGGTAAATGACAAGCAGGTTAACTGCAAGACCCAGGATCTCACCCAGTCCACCCATGCCAGCGAACAGTCCGCCAAACAGCAAGCCTGCAATACCGCCGATCATCAGGCCCTTCATGAGACCGCCACCACCGAACATGCCACCACCCGTAGTACGGTTTGCCGTGTTGGAAGCAGCGCCATTCGTGTTGTTCGTGCCGCTGTCACTCTTGTTGACGTTACTGTTGTTGTTGGTTTTGTTAGGTGTCTGCTGGTAGCTCTTGACGCCGGATTTGAAGCCGCCTCGTCTAGCATCTGCCGTAGAAGGCGCAGCCAAGGCAAAGATTAAGGTGAAGGCCATCATAATCATGGTGAATTTTTTAAGTGAGAATGCTTTCATTAATATCGAATACCTCCATTTAATTTAAATTAATCATCTTACTCAGCCGCTTACACATGTTATACGAATCAGCTGGAGAAGGGTTTCAAAAATTATTATTACAAAAATGATGATTTTATGCGTGCAATTCGTGCGGCAATTCTGCAGTCCTTTTTTGACCGATAGAGTACTACATATGCTCTATTACAGCCTTAGTCTGCAGATCAGCTCGAAAGTGATCAAAAGCAGTCACGATTAGGTGACTAGCTGTTAAGCGTCAAGAACGGATTGTTATCAGCTCTTACATCACCAGTAGCGAGCATACGAAGCACCATCTGGCACCATTCCAGACCCGCCTTGGCGTTCAAGAGACCCTTCTGCACCAGAATGAAATCGCCGAAGGAAGGGCTTCCAAAGTGCAAATTATCTGTCGGGATGTTCTCCAGAATCTTCTCGAAATATTGAATGCGTCCCGTAAAATGCCGTTTGCGTTCTTCCAGCATACGGACGGCGCTGCCCTGGTCTGCGAGCCATAGACAGAATAGGCGAAGGCTCAGCTCATCCCTGGTAACTGGTGGGGCTGCAGATTCTTGAGTCCATTGCTGCAGAGTATGAATACCTTTGTCCGTAATGGAGTACATTTTCTTGTCTGGTTTGTCCGATTGCTGGATCCAACGGGAGGACAGAAGTCCGTTCTTCTCCATGCGCGATAGCAACGGGTAGATCTGACTATGCTTGGCTTGCCAAAAAGGCTGAATCTCCAGCATCAAATCGTAGCCCGAGGATTCCCGTCTAGCGAGCAATCCTAATAAACCATAGGATAGCAAATTCATATTGAATAGTCTCCTTCATCCAATTTGCGAACATGTTGTACATTTGAATCGGCGGCTGAGCGGTCTGCTGCATATGAGCAGCCACTTAATTCAGCATTTTGTTCAATCCATTACGAGCGCCATCAAGCACAATACATATACGCAAAGTATTGAACTCCACTATAAAAATTGTTCATTGAAAATCGCTCATTGGATTCGTGCAAAAGGCTTATATAAAAGTGTACACTGAAACTGTATGGTTTGACAACTTGTGCTCTGAATTGCCGATGTAGCAAAAAGAGGCCGATTCCATATGTTTCCTGAAATCGGCCTCTCAAGTTTAGAGGGAACTTATGCTTTTTCCTGCTCGTAACCGTCTACTACTAAGGTAAGCTCACCTGTCTCTGGGTGAATAATCAGGCCATGAACTGGCACTTCTGGAGGTAGTAGCGGGTGGTTCTTGATGACTCCTACAGTGCTTGTCACGCCTTCTGTGACATTTTCGAAGCCACGCAGCCATTTCTTAAGCTTGATACCTGAATTCTCCAGCGTACTGAGGACCTCTTGTGATATTCCGCGCTCCAGCATGTGTCCGATCATGACATCTGAATTCAAGGCAGCCATGCCACATTCGTGATGTCCGACGACAACGACTTCATCGGCACCCAGCTCATAGATGGCTACCAGCACGCTCCGCATGACACTTCCGAAGGGTTGAGAGATGATCGCTCCGGCATTCTTGATGACTTTAACGTCTCCGTTACGAAAATTCATAGCACTGTGCAGTAACTCTACCAAACGGGTGTCCATACAAGTGATTAACACCATTTTTTTGTTGGGGAATTTACCAGTCTTGAAGCTCTCGTATTCTTTTTTTTCCACGAAGGCTTTGTTGTGTTCTAGTATTTGCTGGATCTGATTCACGTTCATTCCTCCTACGTTTGCAAGTGATCTTAAAACGGTGATTTACTTATTTCAAAATTTAGCTTTTGAAGCGGAATTGAATTTGATTATACGTAACTATAGAAGTATCATCAAGTAGTAAGCAAAAAAATGAAATGAGGTGGATAGCATGACACAAGCACCAACCGAGCAGCTCGAAGAGCTGAAGGAACTGGTTCGCAAGATTAAAAGCTATGTGGAGGCAATCGGATTGCTGCATTGGGATCTAAGAACGGGAGCTCCCCGCAAAGGAGTCGATATTCGCTCGCAGACGATTGGAATGCTCACTACGGAATGCTTCAAGCTTCAGGTGTCACCACAAATGGGCGAGCTGCTGGAATATTTTGCTGATCCGGGAATCGTGGAAGGCCTCAGTGATACAGATCGGCGACTGATTGAAGAATGCCGCACAGAATATGAGCGTAATCGTTCCGTTCCGGCGGACAAGATCAAGGAGTACAGCATTCTCGCTGCACAATCCGAGAGCTATTGGGAAGAGGCGAAGGCTAATAACGACTTTGCTGGCTTTGAGCCTTATCTTACGAAGATTGTAGCCTTCAAGCAGGAATTTATTGAATACTGGGGTGTGAAGGATACTCGCTATGATACGCTGCTGGATATGTATGAGCCTGAGCTGACGGTTGCGAAGCTGGACGATGTGTTCGGACGGCTTAAGAAAAGACTGGTACCTCTACTGGAGCGCATTCAGGCATCCCCGCATCAGCCGAAGCATGATTTCTTACATAAGGACTATGATGTCAAGCAACAAGAAGCCTTCGGATTGTTCCTGCTTAAGGAAATGGGCTATGACTTCGAAGCGGGGCGGCTCGATGAGAGTGTGCACCCTTTTGCCACGGGGCTGAATCCAGGTGATGTTCGCATTACGACTCACTACATACCAAATGATGTCCTCAGCGCGATCTTCAGTTCTCTCCATGAAGGAGGGCACGCGCTATATGAGCAGAATATTTCGCAGGACCTGGCTGGTACGCTGCTGGCTGAAGGAACCTCGATGGGCATTCATGAATCGCAGTCCCGTCTATGGGAGAATATGATTGGCAGAAGCAAGCCATTCTGGCAGTGTTACTATAACGATCTCCAAAAGCATTTCCCAGAACAATTGAAGGACGTGACGATGGAGCAGTTCTATCTGGCAGTGAACCGGGTGGAGAACTCATTGATCCGGATTGAAGCCGATGAACTGACCTACAACCTTCATATTATAATCCGTTATGAGATCGAGAAGATGCTGTTCAACGAAGGTCTTGAGGTCAGTAAGCTGCCAGAGGTATGGAATGAGAAGTACCAAGCGTATCTGGGACTCACACCTCCAAGCAACAGCCAAGGCGTGCTGCAGGATGTACATTGGTCTGGCGGTGACTTTGGGTACTTCGCATCTTATTCTCTAGGCAACATGTATGCCGCACAAATTCTGGCGACGCTGCGTAAGGAAATGCCAGAATTCGATCAATATATCGCGCGTGGTGAGCTGCTGCCAATCAAGGAGTGGCTGACGGATAAAATCTATGTGTACGGCAAGAGCCGCACGCCTTCCGAATTAATTGAAGCCATTACAGGTGAAGAATTGAATCCGGATTATCTGGCTGATTATCTGGAGCAGAAGTATACAGAGATTTATAAGCTCTAGTCGGAAATGATCAGACTTGTGATAGTTCCAAACGATAACGATAGCATGCTGCTATGCTTTCCTCAGTTAATCAGCAACACGGGATAACCCCGTTCATCATGGCTGCATGTAGCACAAAGAGCCCTCCCTCGGAGGGCTTTTTGTCGTTGTCACTATGCGAAGCTTGCTCAGAAAAAGGAGACACTTTTGTGCAGTTTGCAACTTGAGCATTCATGATAATCCCTATCGACGTGCATGAATGAATAGATAGTGTAGTGAGTACAGCGAAGTGAGTGTGGTGTGGTGCGTGTAGTGAGTAGTGAAGTGTAGTGCGTGCAATGTGGTGCGTGTAATGTAGCTGTTGATCTGCAAGGGTCGGACTTGGAACGGTTTTGTGTGAGATTAACCATTCCAAAGTCGTCTGCATAGTTATATAGAAAGATTGAAGGTGAATTGGGAGGAATGGAGATGAGAACAGCCGGCTGGATCAAGACGGGAATGGCAGCAGTGCTGTGCGGGCTATTGCTTGGCGGCTGCGCGCCAAAGCAGCAAGGGATAGAGATACAACTGGGTGAGGTCGCGCGAACGATATTCTATGCACCGCAATATGTGGCACTGAGTCAGGGCTTTTTTGAAGAAGAGGGACTGGATGTAGAGCTCACGACGATTCCCGGAGGGGATAAGTCCATGACGGCACTGTTATCCAATCAATCGGACATTGCGCTGATTGGAGCAGAGACTTCTATATATGTAGCGCAGCAAGGGGCAGAGGACCCTGTCATGAACTTTGCACAGCTGACGCAGACGGATGGAACCTTCCTGTTCGCACGACATGCTGAAGAGTCATTCGATTGGAACTCTCTGGTAGGGTCCAAGTTTTTGGGTCAACGCAAGGGCGGCATGCCGCAGATGGCGGGAGAATTTACATTGCGCAAGCAGGGAATTGATCCTCATCAGGATATGGAACTGATTCAGAACATAGATTTTGCCAATATTGCTTCAGCGTTCGCTTCAGGCACTGGCGATTATGTGCAGCTGTTCGAGCCACAGGCTTCGATCTTTGAGCAGGAAGGCCGGGGCAAGGTGGTTGCTTCCTTCGGAGAAGAGAGTGGACAATTACCGTATACGGTATATATGGCTAAACAAAGCTATATGAAGAAACACCCAGAGGTAATTCAGAAATTCACGAACGCAGTACACAAAGCCCAGCTGTGGGTAGACACTCATACGGCAGAGGAGATTGCCGAAGCGATCCTGCCATTCTTCAAGGATACAGATAAGGCAATTGTCGTCAGCAGTGTCAAACGGTACAAGGAACAGGGGACCTACGCCGTTAGCCCGGAAATCGACGAAGCAGAGTGGAATAATCTGCTAGATGTGCTGGACGGGGCCGGAGAGCTTCAGCGCCGGGTACCATTAACCGAAATTGTAGACAACAGTCATGCGCTGCAAGCCATTCAGACCGAATAAATCATCGCTGAAAGGGGGCGACCTGCCTTGAACCGAATGGTAGAGCTCAGACATGTGACTCATGTATACGTGACGGAGCGTGAGGCCTCTCTGGCGGTAGAGGACTTGAATCTATCGGTCGCTGCCGGCGAATTCATCAGTCTCGTAGGCCCCAGCGGATGCGGTAAGACGACTATTCTATCCATGATTGCAGGGCTGCTGCAGCCGACTTCGGGGGAAGTCCTGCTTCGCGGCAAGGCGGTAGAAGGCCCTAGCAGCATGGTTGGGTATATGCTGCAACAGGACTATTTATTTCCGTGGCGAACGATTCTTGATAATGCGCTGCTGGGCTTCGAATTGAATGGCCGTGTGGACGAAGAAGCGAAGGAACGCGCACAGCTATTGCTGCGGGGCATGGGATTAGGTGGTACTGAGCAGTTGTACCCTTCACAGCTGTCCGGTGGGATGCGGCAGCGTGTGGCATTGGTGCGAACACTTGCCACCAATCCAAGCTTACTATTACTGGATGAGCCGTTCTCGGCCCTCGATTATCAGACGAAGCTGCAGCTGGAGGATCTGATTGCCGAGACGCTTCGCGAACGGGGCAAGACGGCGATTCTGGTTACGCACGATCTGGCGGAGGCGATCGCTGTCAGTGACCGCGTTATTGTACTGGGCAGAAATCCGGGTCATCTTCGTCGCATGTTCCGGGTACCGGTGCAGATTCGCGACACACAACCGTTTTATGCCAGGGAGCAGCCGGGCTTTAACGAGCTGTTCCATGAAATCTGGGCCGAGCTGGAAGACTCGGGCGGAAGGGAGTGACAGATATGGATCAATCCGCTGTGAAGCGGGATTCGTCCTGGCTGAAGACACTGCACCGAGAGCATCTGAGACGTAGCCGACAGTTGGGCAGACGCGTGCTGTGCGTGCAGCTCGTGATATTATTTGCGTCCCTTGCCCTATGGGAGATCGCAGCTCGGCTGCGCTGGATTGATGTGCTGCTGTTCAGCTATCCTTCCAAGGTGGTGCTTCAGATTGTCGGTGATGCGCTCAGCGGCGAGCTCTGGGGTCATCTGGCCGTGACTGTCGGAGAGACAATCGCGGGCTTCCTGCTGGGGACCTTGCTTGGAACGCTGCTGGCAGTCCTCATTTGGTGGTCCCCTTTCCTCTCCAGAGTGCTGGATCCGTACATGGTTGTATTTAACAGTATGCCCAAGGTGGCTCTCGGTCCTATTTTTATCGTCATGTTCGGTGCAGGCTTCATGGCTATACTGATGACGACACTGTCCATCACGGTCATCGTGACAACGCTTGTGGTATACAACAGCTTTCGAGAAGTCAATGATCATTACATTAAGGTGGTCAGGACACTTGGGGGAAGTAAAAGCGATATTTTTGCAAAGGTCATCCTGCCCGCCTCTTTTCCTACTATTATCTCTTCACTCAAGGTGAATGTGGGTATGGCTTGGGTTGGTGTCATCGTGGGGGAATTCCTGACAGCCAAGAGCGGGCTTGGATATTTGATCATATATGGCTTCCAGGTGTTCAACTTTACGCTGGTGATGTCCAGTCTGCTGATTATTTCGGTGGTGGCTACGCTGATGTATCAAGGGGTCGCCTATCTGGAGCGCAAGCTGCTGGCAGGCAGGCCGCAATGATGGAACATAATAAGGATCATAAGTTGGGCATAAGAGAGGGGTTCCAGGAGGCTGTATCCTGAGAAGTCCTCTTTTGTTGTCTTTGACTAAGCGATCGTTAGGCATAGACTAATGCTGATGTGAGATGATAGTCATGAAAATAGCGAATGTGTTATTTCTAAAAAAATGATGTATGATGAAAATGCATCAAAATGACTTTCAGAAGGGATTATGTGAATGGCATGGGTTTTCGGGTGATTAAGACAGCGATTGCAGCGTTAATGGCTGTCCTCATCGCAGACGGTCTCGGAGTACATGGAGCGACTTCGGCCGGGTTGCTGGCGATATTGGGGGTGGACGTAACCCGTAAAAGGAGTATCCGCTCAATTTCGGCCCGATTTTTTGCATCGGTGGTAGGCCTATTGTTTGCAAGCGTACTCTTTCTCTTATTTGGCTTTCATTACTGGGTGCTGGCGTTATACATTCTGACCGCCTTCCCGATCATTGTGAGGGCTGGCTTCAAGGAAGGGATTGTAACGGGCTCAGTTGTCGTCTTCCGGGTATTCAGCGAAGGGGTCGTAGACACGCATACACTGCTGACCCAGCTGTATCTTCTGCTCATTGGCTTGGGCTCGGCGATGATTGTGAACCTGATCTATATGCCTCGAACCGATAATACGATGTTGGAGATTCGGCATCATATTGACGAGACGTTCTCCGTCATCTTCAGCAATATTTCTAGGACATTACGCGAGCCTGGCTTCGTCTGGAACGGTCAAGAGATTATTGATGCTGAAATGGCAATTGTCAAGGGCATCACGGAGGCTGGACGTTCTCTGGAGAATCAGGTGATTAATCCCAAAGAGGATTGGAAGATCTATTTCTATATGCGGAAGCAGCAGCTGGAATCCATCCAATACATGCTTCAGCTTGTCTCGCAGATGTACGAGCATATGCCGCAGGGAGAGCTGATGGCCGATTTGTTCGAGCAGCTCAGCAAGGACGTCCTTACGGAGCACTATACCGGAAGAACGGAGAAGCTATCCGAACTGGTAGGGAACAAGTTCAAGGAGATGGAGCTGCCAAATTCGCGTGAGGAGTTCGAGGTGCGCTCGGCTATTTTGCAGCTGAACCGCGAGCTGGAGCGTTTTTTGAAGATAGCCAAAAAGGACAAGGCTCCTGCTCCGAATGAGCATCGAACTTCTCCTTTTCCTTCCTAAAGAGTCGTCCTCAGATAAATAATCTCATTTTCTCTATATCTATTTACTCAACATTCGCCCACATCCTGCATACATATGTATGGAATGATTGTATGGAGGAGGTTCAAGAATGTCATTGAGTCATAAACAACATCGTAGAGAAATTATTACCAAAGCGATCTGCGGCAAGGGTCGCAAATTCTCTACCGTAACACATACCGTGACTCCGCCACATAATCCGACCAGCATTCTGGGGGCGTGGATCATTAACCACCAGTATGAAGCGGTCTCCGCCGGCGATGGAATTGAGGTTGTGGGAACCTATGATATTAACATCTGGTATTCCTACAACAAAAACTCTCAAACCGATGTGGCGAAGGAAACGGTATCGTATGTAGAGCAGGTTGGTCTGTCTTATGTAGATCCGAAGCACCGGGCTTCTACAGTAGAGGTATCTGCGGATGCAACGCAGGAGCCTAGCTGTGTGGAAGCGACGGTGTCCTCGGCAGGCAACAGTGTCGTGATTCGTGTAGAGCGTGAATTTACGGTAGAGCTGATCGCTGAGACCAAGGTCGTGGTACGTGTGTACGACACTGCTGATGAGGAGGATAAGGATTACGAATTCCTCTCAGATGAAGGCGAGTTGGAGGATCTCGACTTCGAACTGCTGGATGATGAGCTGTAGATAGAGAAGAAAATAGAGCAACTGGCGTATAGATCAGAGGGGTGATGGCACAGAACCCTTGTATGATGTCCTTGCATCTGACTATGGGATAATATATGCGCCGACAGCGGCTAAGTAGAGGGCGGATGCCCTCCTTTTTATTTTTTAGAGGGATCAAATTTCGGCAAGATGAAGTTGTGATGCGAGTGAGGGAGCTGAGCGGATGGTGAAGACCGTAGGAGAGCCTTCTCTTTATACAAGTCTAAGCGAGCAGCAGAAGCTTGCGCGTCTTCTGCGCAGTGGTATTAGAGCCAATTGGGAGCCACACCGCACGAAAGGGTTCGCGATGGGCTACGCTGTGCAGATTCGTGGGCTGGAGCTGCTTGAGGTTAGCAGACGAGGAACTTCGGTACGTACAGGTGTGGCAGGTATGGAGGGCCAGGATGCGTTGGTAAGTACCGTCTTGATGAAAAAGCTGGAGCGAGCAGCTGTCCGGACGTTGTACACGCTTGGATTGGACAGTGGTGAGGTCGTGCTCATGCCGGCACTGGGCGAAGGGTACGAAGTGAGGTCTGTGGACGAGGCGCCCTGGAGGCATGATTCTCGCCTGCAACGATTATATCAGTCTAGGGAATCTGCTCATGGTCAGGAGACAGAGGGGCATCACACCGTTGGTTACGGGAGGGCGCTCGTAGGGATGGACCCGGAGTTCATCCTGGTCCGCGGTGAGCGGGGGAAGGTGGTTCCAGCCTCACGATTCCTGGAGCGGTGGGGGGAAGCTGGTTGTGATGCGGTGACGAGAAGGGAGCGCACACTCTTTCCGATTGCAGAACTCCGGCCCGCCCCCAGTAGTGAGCCTGAACGATTGCTTCTGCATTTGCGAAAGGCACTTGCAGCGGCTTCTTCTCGAATCACGGATCGTTCTCTGCTATGGAGAGCCGGAGCCATGCCACAGCCGGGACTTCCGTTAGGGGGGCATCTGCATTTTAGCCGTGTACGTCTGGAGGCAGAGCTACTGCGTGCACTGGATAACTATCTGGCCTTACCCATTGCCATTCTGGAGGACCCGAAGTCCTCGGCGAGACGTCCGCGGTATGGTATCTTGGGAGATTTCAGGCAAAAGGAGCATGGAGGCTTCGAGTATCGGACCTTGCCTAGCTTTCTGATCTCGCCATTGCTGACCAAAGGTGTCATTGGTGCAGCTTACCTGATTGCCGAGCATTTCCAGGAGCTAAGTCAGAGACCACTGGATCAGGAAGAGATTCATGCCGCATTTTATGCAGCTGATCGCGACAGCCTGTATACCTGCCTGAAACCATTGCTTCAAGAGATGGAGAAGGTAGCGGATTATGGGCGGTATGAGCCCTTTACAGAACCACTCTTCCGGAAGCTGCGCGCAGGTGGTCATTGGGATGAGATGAGGGACATTCGTCCTCTGTGGCGCCTTCCGACGTAGGGAAGAGAAGGGAACTGGAGCGTGCTAGCAACAGTTGGCATGTCTTGAGCTGTCTTTTTTGATATAATGAACATCTAAGATTGTTCGCATAGATGTTATAGGGCATTTTGCATAAATCCAAGAAACGACTTATATCCAGCAATTTATTGATCAAATTGATTTTATTTGTCAATAAATTGTATCCAAAAGTGATTAAAATCGAATTATGCAAAATGCTGGAATAGCAATATTAGAGACAGTATACAGATTGATGTAATTTTGGAGGTTGTCATGGCCAATTATACGCCAATGATTCAGCAATATTTACAGATTAAGGAACAGGCGCAGGATGCTTTTCTTTTCTTCCGATTGGGTGATTTCTATGAGATGTTCTTTGATGATGCCGTGCTGGCCTCCAAGGAGCTGGAGATTACACTAACAGGGCGTGAGGGAGGCGGTGACGCCAAAATTCCGATGTGCGGAGTGCCTTATCATTCTGCAGACAACTATATTCAGCGCTTGATTGAGAAGGGCTATAAGGTAGCGATCTGTGAGCAGATGGAAGACCCGTCCGTGACAAAAGGGATGGTTCGGCGCGAAATCGTACGGGTCATTACGCCAGGGACAGTGATGGACGGGAAGAACCTCGGTGATCGGGCTAACAATTACGTTGTGTGCGTGACAGAGACTTCAGGGATGCTGGCTCTGAGCGCTAGTGATCTGTCCACCGGCGAGCTGTATGTTACTTCGGTACCGTACGCCGAGGAATGGTTGATGGATGAGATTAATATCTATGAGCCATCGGAGATCATCGGAGATGCTCGCCTGCTGGCACTTATCTCTTCCAGAACGCTCCCTACAAGCAGGAAGATCGTCTATACCGAGTGGGATAAATCCAAGGATGATCTCGTACGGAATCAATTCGGAGAGCCCGTGTGGGCCCGTATGCCTGAGGAGCGTCGTCAGTGTGTCTCTCGCTTGCTGGCCTATTATCATGAGACACAGAAGCGCTCCTTGGGGCAGTTGACCCAGATTTCGTCGTATGAACCGAACCACTTCATGATTCTAGACCCGTTCACCCGCCGGAACCTGGAGCTGGTAGAGACCGTGCGTGAGCGCTCCAAGAAGGGCTCGCTTCTGTGGTTGCTTGATCGAACCGAGACCTCTATGGGGGCGCGTATGCTGCGCCGCTGGATTGACAAGCCCTTGATCTCGAAGCAAGGGATAGAGGATCGCCTGGAAGCAGTGGACAAGCTATACCACCAGTTCATACTCCGTGAGGATATCCGTGAGCAATTGAAGGAGATATATGATCTGGAACGTCTGGTGGGACGTATTGCCTTTGGCAGTGCCAATGCTCGTGATCTGATCGCACTGCGTGCTTCTCTGGAACGTATTCCTGAGCTTCAGCAGCTATGTGCTTCTTCACCATCCACGACATTGCAGCAAATTGCTAGCAAACTGGACCCGTGCACGGATCTGTATCAGGAGATCGAACGGGCCATCATGGACGAACCTCCCGTATCCGTGAGGGAAGGCGGCATGATCAAGCAGGGCTACCATCAGCGGCTGGATGAGCTGCGAGAGGCAAGCACGAATGGTAAACGGTGGATTGCTGAGCTGGAGGCGAAGGAGCGTGAAGCGACAGGTATTCGCTCGCTCAAGATCGGCTATAACAAGGTGTTCGGCTATTATATAGAAGTAACCAAATCGAATCTGGCTTCTCTTCCAGCTGGACGTTATGAACGGAAGCAGACGCTCGCTAATGCAGAACGATACATAACACCAGAGTTGAAGGAGAAGGAGACATTGATTCTGGAAGCTCAGGATCAGATGGTCGATCTGGAGTACAGCTTATTTGCTGCCTTGCGTAGCAGACTGAACGAAGAGATCCCGCGGCTACAGAGCTTGGCGGAGCGAATTGCCGAGATGGATGTCTATCAATCCATGGCGACAGTCAGCAGTGAGCGTGGATTCGTCAAGCCTGAGATCAACGATGGCTATGATCTGGTTGTCGAGCAGGGGCGTCATCCGGTTGTGGAGGCGGTAATGAAGGATGTCGGCTTTATTGCCAATGCGACCAGGCTGGAAGAGGACAATGCTCGTATATTGCTTATTACGGGTCCAAATATGGCTGGCAAGAGCACCTATATGCGTCAGGTCGCACTGATTAGCATTATGGCTCAGATTGGCTGTTTCGTCCCTTCAGAGCAAGCCAAGGTGCCTCTGCTGGATCGAATATTCACACGCATTGGTGCAGCTGATGATCTGATTGGTGGCCAGAGCACATTCATGGTTGAGATGGCGGATATTCAGGTCATGACGGAAAAGGCTACCCCGCGCAGCTTGATTATTATTGACGAGCTGGGACGTGGTACCTCGACCAGTGAAGGGATGGCAATTGCCCAGGCAGTCATTGAATATGTTCACGACCACATTGGATGCAAGGCACTGGTATCGACTCATTTTCATGAGCTGGCACATCTGGAAGAGAGCCTTCATTCATTACGCAACTATTCAATGGCGGTGCAGGAGAGTGGAGACAAGGTTCATTTTCTGCGTAAACTGGTGGCTGGAGCAGCAAGCAGCAGCTACGGTATCTATTGTGCCCGACTGGCCGGTCTTCCCGGCTCCATCATAGAGCGTGCCAATGGTCTTCTAGATGGTTTTGAGGATGCTGCATCGCGTGTGACCGTTGGTGCGGAGCGTGATGCCCAGGTGTATAAGTCCTCGGTAGGGGATAGTCACTTGAAGGAGACGGAGAAGGGAATCGCGCTGCGCGAGGTCTCTGTGACGTCAGAGGTGAAGGCGAGTGAAGTCTTCAGCAGCCCGCCTGCACATCAAGAAGCTTGGCAGGACGAACAACAGAGTCAGCATTCCCATCAGCATATTAGCGGAGACAATAACTCCCACACTGACCAATACAACGGTCAGCATGCTGACCGACATAATGATCAACAAGACAAGACACCAGTATCAGCAAAGGAAAATTCATCGCAGTCAAATGGCAAGGCTGTGTACCAGCTATCGCTCTTTGGCGAACAGGATATTACACCAGTCAAGGCCGTGTCCCGTGAGAATGCTGCTGTAGAGCAATTCATTCAGCAGGTGAAGCGTGCGGATGTCATGAATATGACGCCACTGCAAGCGATGCAGCTCTTGAATGAGCTGAAGCTGCGGGCCACAGAGCTGTCGTAATCGAACATGATGCTGTGCCGCCTGTATAAGTCTGCCTGAGCTGAAAGGAGGTAATGCTATGGCTAGAATTAAAGTGCTTGATGAGCATATTGCGAACCAGATTGCTGCCGGCGAGGTCGTGGAGCGCCCTGCATCCGTAGTCAAGGAGTTGCTAGAGAATTCGGTTGATGCGGGAAGCACTCGAGTGGAGGTTTCCGTGGAAGAAGGAGGCCTTCAGAGCATTCGTGTAACCGACAACGGCGGCGGCATTGACCCGGAGGATGTGGAGACAGCCTTCTACCGACATGCGACGAGCAAGATCGTTCACGGACGGGATCTGTTCCAGATCACGAGCCTGGGCTTTCGTGGAGAGGCTCTGCCGAGCATAGCCGCCGTATCCAAGGTAGAGCTCCTGACGGCGTCCGGAGATGACGGCAAAGCCCGCAGAATTGTCATTGAAGGTGGTAAGCTGGTGGCCCATGAGGAAGCAGCTGCCCAGCAGGGAACGGACTTCATGGTGCGAGAGCTGTTTTATAACACTCCGGCCAGGTTGAAATATATGAAGACGATCCAGACGGAGCTAGGACACATCTCGGACGTGCTCTATCGTATGGCCTTATCGCACCCGGAGATTGCCTTTACACTGCGTCATAATGGCAATACACTGCTCAGGACTCTGGGAAATGGAGACTTACTGCAGGTCATCGCTGCAGTCTATGGTACAGCCGCAGCGAAGGCTATGATCCCGCTGGAGGATGAAAGTCTGGATTACCGGCTCTATGGCTACGTCAGCCGTCCTGAGTGGACACGCTCCAGTCGGAATGCGATTTCTACCGTCGTAAATGGTCGTTATATTCGTGGCTACGGTCTGAATCAAGCCTTGTTGAAGGCTTACCATACGCTGCTGCCGATTAACCGTTACCCGCTAACGGTATTGTGTCTGGACATGCATCCATCGCTCGTGGATGTGAATGTGCACCCCGCCAAGCTGGAGGTACGCTTCAGCAAGGAGCCCGAGCTCTATCAATTCGTAGAGCAGGCCGTGCGAAGTGCCTTGCATCGAGAGGTGCTGATTCCAAAGGCCGTGAAGCGGGAGATCGGCAGCCCGACCAGCAGAGCCTTTATACAAGAGCAGTTTCGCTTCGGGTCTGCGGAGCAGAGTGCTAATATCTTGCCAGATTCGTCCTCGGCGTCACAGCAGATGTCCGAAGCTGTGACGATGGAGCAGACAGCCACCAGCAGCCAGACACACGGGGCAAATGAGGATGAAGAGCTGGATGCGCCAGCACCTGATGTGAGCTCAGAAGCTTCTGAGCAGCAGGCATCATCCGAATCCACCCCAGAGCAGGCTTCCAATCCTTTGGCAGAACCTGCTGCAGCCGATTCCAGCTCGGGTCCGAGCAAGGAGTTCAGCAGGGGGCCTAACCAAGAGGTCAGCACGAGAATGGAATCAGAGCTGAGAGACACGATACATGGAGACCTGTCATCATTGAATCAGCAGAACACAGGCCAATCTGGCGTAGCCTATTCTGCCCCGGCACATTCAGGTAAGACTTACCCTGCAGAGCATACGGCTTCACAATCTGCTGCGAAGAGACCGGAGAATAGGGAGTATGCCACAGACACGGCCAAGCCCAAAGATTCAGCGGCTTCCAAGACGACAACGAATACAGCGGTTAAGTCTGCAAGCATAGTGTCGACACCCTATAGCCATGGAAGCACCGTGCGGGAGACGTCAGGCCGCGAAGCCGGGAGCTATCAGCCAGGGCGGGGATCAAGCTCGAGTCGTGCTTCCTTGAACTGGACCCCAGAGCAACTATCGTCAGTAGCAGGAGCAGTACCTGAAATTCCCGCTTTTCCTGAGCTCAGTGTCATTGGTCAGCATCATGGAACCTATCTGATTGCGCAGAATGATAGCGGTCTGTATCTGATTGATCAGCATGCTGCCCATGAGCGCATTAATTATGAGTACTATTACGATAAATTTGGCAAGCCAGAGCAGGCCTCACAGGAGCTGCTTTTGCCAATTACGCTGGAGTTCACCCCATCGGAGTCCGAGAAGCTCAAGGACCGCTTGAATTGGTTCGCTCAGGTCGGGGTGCATTTGGAGCATTTCGGTGGTCAGACGTTCCGCGTAACCTCTTATCCTTACTGGCTGCCCAAGGGTGAGGAGCAGGATGTCATTGAAGAGATGGCAGAATGGGTGCTCGACGAGAAATCCATCGACCTTGCCAAGCTGCGTGAGGCCAGCTCAATCATGTGCTCCTGCAAAGCCTCCATTAAGGCTAATCAGAAGCTTACGATACAGGAGGCGGATGTGCTGCTGAAGCGTCTGGCGGCCTGTAAGCAACCCTATACCTGTCCTCACGGTCGGCCTATTGTAATTTCCTTCTCGACGTATGATCTGGAGAAGATGTTCAAGCGGGTTATGTAGTATGTGATTAAGAAATTACCCAATCAACAGTCCAGCAAGATATAGCGAGGAAGTATGCCAGTGATCAGTTATAATCCAACTCAAGATATGATCGTGACGACGGGGGACGCCCCTTCCCCTGCAGTCATTGCGCGAGCAGAGGAGTTCGCTTATCAGCATAAGGTCAAATATGCACCACGAGGGCGCTTGTCCATTGCCAGGCTAGCGGAGGTCCATGAAGCTGTGGATGTGCTTGTCATACTGCACGAAGCTGTGCGACTGATTCGTCCAGGCCGGACGCCCATGGCATTCCATCCCAGCATGGGGCTCATTCGCGCCAAACGTGTTCTGAAGCAGGAATCAGACCCGCTCTTGTCCATCTCCAGAGTGGCTCCAGGTGATCAGATCCTGGATTGTACGGCGGGGATGGGCTCCGATGCATTGGTCCTCTCGATGGGAGCTGGCCGAACAGGACAAGTCACTGCACTGGAAAGCTCTTTCCCAGTATATGCTCTCTTGCGTGAAGGGATGAGCGAGTATCAATCGGGTGTACCCGAGATTGACGAGGCGCTACGGAGAATCGATGTGCGTCATACCGGGCATCTGGAATGGCTCAGTCAGCTGGAGGATCGCAGCGTAGATGTAGTGTATTTTGATCCGATGTTCCGAGATCCCTTGCTGGACTCGGATTCGATTGGTCCACTGCGGGGTTACGCCAATCCTGACTCGCTGAGTGATGCCAGCATTGAGCAGGCCTGCCGTGTAGCCAGAAAGACGGTTATTCTGAAGGAGAAACGCAGCAGTGGTGAGTTCAGACGTCTTGGCTTCGAGGCAGAGACTCGTGGACAGAAGAAAACAGTGTACGGAGTGATTAACATTGACAGTGTTACATAAGCCACCACTACTGGTGCTCGTCGGCCCAACAGCGGTCGGCAAGACCAAATCAAGCATTGACACGGCCAAGACCTTCGGCTGTGAGATTATTTCCGGGGATTCCATGCAGGTCTACAGACATATGGACATCGGTACTGCGAAAATATCCGAAGCGGAGATGGTGGGAATTCCCCATCATTTGATCGATATACATGAGCCGGAGTACCCTTATTCTGTAGCAGAATTTCAGGCAGAATGCCGACTGCTGATTCGTGATATTCAAGGTCGCGGCAAGCTTCCGTTCATCGTGGGTGGTACGGGACTCTATGTAGAGTCGGTATGTTATGAATATCAGTTCTCGGAGGTGGGGGCTGATGAGGCTTTCCGGGAGGAGCAGCTAGAATTTGCGCAGCAAAATGGTGCTGATGCCCTGCATGCCAGATTGGCACAGATTGATCCTGAAAGTGCACAGCGCCTGCACCCCAATGACCTTCGTCGTGTGGTCAGATCTCTTGAGGTATACCATGTCAGTGGTCAGACGCACAGCTCGCTTCTAGCAGCACAAACAAAGGAATCTCCTTATCATCTGTGCATTGTGGGTTTGACAATGGATAGGGAAATGCTATATAAACGTATTGAAGACCGCATCGACGGTATGCTGAGGCAAGGGCTTGTAGAAGAAGTGTCCGCGCTAATGGAGCGTGGTGTGCGTAGTGATGCAATATCCATGCAAGGATTGGGCTACAAGGAGATTTCAGCCTACCTGCGTGGTGAGATGACTCTGGATGCAGCAGTTACGCTGCTTAAAAGAGACACCCGCCATTTTGCAAAACGGCAGCTTTCCTGGTTCCGGCACATGAAGGACATTGAATGGATTGATGTCACGCACGCATCATCTGTTCAAGAGACATCTCGGAAAATCCGAGACATTGTTGCAGGAAAGTACGGGACAGACCTTGAATATACTTCAGAACAACTCAAATGATAATTGGGGGTACGGCTAAATGAACAAGTCCATCAACATCCAAGATACGTTCTTGAACCAACTGCGCAAAGAAACGATTCCTGTAACTGTGTATCTAGTGAACGGATTCCAAGTACGCGGAATTATCAAGGCCTTTGACAATTTCACGATTATTATCGACTCTGATGGACGTCAGCAAATGATCTACAAACACGCTATTTCGACCTTCACGCCACAGCGCAACGTCTCCTTAATGCAGCAGCAGGATTCCAGCAGCGAGGGATAAGAGGGTTATTTCTGAAACTTTCTAGCTTCACATTACGTTTAAAAGAATAACAATGAATCCGGAGCAACCTGAACAAAGGTTGTTCTTTTCATTCGGGGTTCATTGTCTGTGCTAATCTACATTGAATGGAGCAGCAGAGAGAGACATATTTTGTATAGCGAAAGGGAGTCAGGGTAATGTCAAATGATTCATTGTCCAGATCCGGCAATCGCAACAGACCCAGAACACCTGCCAACCCAAAGCCGAAGGCTAAGAAAAAGAAAATTACAGGCAAGCGTGTGATGTGGACGCTGTTTTTTACAACAGCCTTTGCGGTGTTCTGTGCACTGGCCGGATATTTATTTATGACTGTGAATGGAGAGAAGCTGTATCAGGCGAACCTGGATAAAGTAACGGTGAACCCGCCTACGGAAATCTACGATCGCAACGGGAAGCTGATGACAGAGCTATCATACGAAAAAAGTGATCCCGTCGAAGAGAATGAAATACCGCAGCTATTGAAGGATGCGTTCGTCGCTACTGAAGATAAGCGATTCTATGAGCATCAGGGCGTCGATATATGGGCCATTGGTCGTGCAGCGGTACGGGATGTCGTGGCAAGAGCTGCAGTAGAGGGTGGTAGTACAATCACACAGCAGCTCGCCAAGAACCTGTTCCTGACGCGGGACAAAACCTTTTTCCGGAAAGCAACCGAGGTCTCCATTGCGATGGCACTGGAACGTGACATGGAAAAGGATGAAATTCTGACCCTGTACCTGAACCGGATCTTCTTCGGTCATCAACGAGTAGGGATCAAGGCAGCATCTGAGTACTATTTCGGCAAGAGCGACCTCAATCAGCTGGAGCTGTGGGAGATGGCAACATTGGCCGCTATGCCAAAGGGACCATCCAAATACAATCCATTGTCCAATCCGGAAGACTCCAAGGATCGTAGAGCTGTCGTGCTTACGCTGATGCAGGAGCAAGGTTATATTACCAAGGAGCAGATGGATGAGGCGAAGGCTGTAGATTACGCTTATGAGCCTCCGGCAAGAGAACAGAAATATCAACCATTCATTGAATATGCTCTGGATGAGGCAGAGGACGTGACGGGCCTGACCCGGGACGACCTGACTGTTGGTGGATACAAAATTTATACAACTATGGATGCCCAGGCGCAGACTGCACTGGAAAAGGCCTTCAAGGACGATGATTTGTTCGAGAAGAGCCGGGATGATCAGCCTGTACAAGGTTCCATGGTGATTATGAACAATCAGAACGGCTCTCTGGCGGCTATTCTAGGGGGGCGTGACTATCAACGGGGCAATCTGAACCGGGCTACAAGCGTTCGCAGACAGCCGGGTTCGGCATTGAAGCCGATTGTCTCCTATGCACCTGCACTGGAGACGGGCAAGTTCAATTCCAATTCCCTGCTGAACAATGAGAAGCAGTGCTTCGGGAACTACTGTCCGAAGAACCTTCATGGCTATTCCGCAACTGTAGGCATGAAGGAAGCTATTACTAAATCGGAGAATATTCCGGCAGTATGGCTGTTGAATGAAATTGGTGTGAACACGGGCTATGGATTCGCTCAGAAGCTGGGGATTCAGATGGGCGAAAATGATAAAACCTTGGCCATCGCTCTGGGTGGTATGGAGAAAGGAACCAACACGCTCGAGATGGCGCAGGCGTACAGCGCCTTTGCCAATAAGGGGAAATACCAGCCTGCCTATGCCATTAAGGAAATACGGGACAGCTCCGACTCTGTGCGTTACAAGCATGAATCGAACCTGACCGAGGTCATGTCTCCTGCCACAGCCTACTACATGACTGAGATGATGCAGGATGTCGTGAATACAGGCACAGGCAGAAGAGCCAAGATTGATTGGCCAGTTGCAGGCAAGACGGGTACAACCCAAAGTGGTATAACGGGGAATAGCGGCAACCGGGATGTATGGTTCGTCGGCTACACACCTGAATACACAGGAGCTGTCTGGATGGGCTATGATCAACCTGACCGCAATCATATGCTCAAGAACAGCAGTGGCCTCACAGCCCAGTTCTTCGGTCGTGTCATGAGCGAGGCACTCAAAGGTCATCCGGTTACTTCCTTCGAGAAGCCGGACGGACTGGAGCCACCAGAACCGGTTGTAGAAGAGCCGCTGGTGTCTCCGGTTAGCGGGCTTGCGGTAGAGTATCGCCCTGAGACACAAATTGTCAATCTGTCCTGGAACTCGTCAGAGACGGAGCAGGTGCAATACCGTGTCTACCGGAAAGCAGAGACCGAATCGAACTTCCGGGCGATTATTGAGGGGTTATCAGTCACGAATACAGAGGATATTGACGTGCCGGAGGGTATGACCTTTGATTATTATGTCGTCGCTTATGATGCGGAAGGCAATGAGTCTGATCCGTCCAATACGGTCCGGGTTCAGATTACAGCTGCCGAGCCACCGATAGAGGAGCAGCCTGGCGATCTTGAACCGAACCCGGAGAACCCTATTCCGGGTGATGGGACACAGCCAGATAACCCGGAGTGGCCTGGTGGAGTACCAGAGGATCCGAATAACGGAGGCGGCACAGGCGTAGATCAACCAGATGGTACGAATGGGACAGATCCTGTGACTCCTGGTTCCGATAGTGAGGTTCCAAGTGGCCAGCAAGGGACTCCTTCGACAGACTCGGAGAATACGAATATATCGAATGAGCCTGTTCAGGGTACCCCGGATGCAACGATCAACCCTGGGTTGGAGAATAACGGCAACCACGGAAATGGTAATGGTAACGGTAACGGAAGAAGTAACGGAAACAATGGGAATCAAGTGAATGGCTTCGGGGGCTAATTGACCTATGAAGTCTAAGATAGAAGGCTGCTAAGGTATATGTACCTAGCAGCCTTCTTTTTTTGTGATAAGCATCTGCTTTGAGAGTCATGTTTAAATATGGTAAGCTTGAGGTACCAATGTTGGAGAGGAACGTCTATATGAAGCGTAAATTTGGAGACCGAGCGAATTGGCGCCGCATTACGAATCGCAAATTCACCTGTCGGTATATTCAGAGTGAAGCGTTCACCGGGTACGTGACTCTATACACAATGCTGAACTTGAAGGAGCCATTGTGGAAGACGTATGGCAGTCATACGTTCTGTATTGCAGATAAAGGCTACTCTTGGTTGCAATATTATCCTAAAGATGAGCATTATGTGGTAACGGCGATGTTCGATGATAAGCATCAAATTGTTGAATGGTACATTGATACCTGCCGCGGTCAAGGAGTCACGGACCAGGGGGTTCCCTGGTTTGATGATCTGTACCTGGATGTGGTTGTCCTAAGCAATGGCGAGATTTTTTTGGTAGATGAAGATGAACTGGAGGAAGCGCTTGAGAAGGGACATATTTCTGCAGAGGATGCTGCCCTTGCGGAGCGTACCGCTGCCAACCTGCTCAAGGCCATTGATGCACATGTTTTTCCTTACTTCAAGATGTCGCTCCAGCATCGTGCGGAGTGGTTTCACAATGGAGAGTTCAGGAGGAGGCAATGAAGAATTTGTTGCGCAGGCAAAGCTCCCCCATAGGTAGCGTGGATGAATCATCCGTCACGAGTCCACGCACCAAGCGCTGGCGTTTTATTGTCGCGATCATTCTTGTGGGCGGTATATTGTGGGCCAGCAGCTTCATATGGAGAATGAATACAGCCGAGAGCACGCCAAATCTTGTGACTGCGGATGTGGGGATCGTGCTGGGAGCGTCGATGTGGGGAGATGTTCCCAGCCCTGGTCTGAAGGAACGGCTAGAGGAAGCTAGGCTTTTATATGAGAGTGGACGGGTTCCGAGGCTGATTGTAAGTGGGGGTCTGGATGACCCTTCATTCCGCTATACAGAGGCTGAAGGGATGCAACGATATTTAATACAGCATGGGATTCCCAAGGAGCATATTCTACTTGAAAATGAAGCAACCAGTACGTATGAGAATTTGCTGCTGAGTCAGCAGATTATGAAGGACCATGGCTATATGACGGCTATTATCGTCACGCATACTTACCACGGTCCCAGAGCAATGGAGATTGCCCGGAGCCTTGACTATAGAGATCCTCAATTGTCTCTTACCGATACGGAGGTTCTTTCTCCTGTTCTGCATCAGGGACGAGAGGTGCTTGCTTATGGCAAATGGACTCTTCAGCGATTGCTGCTCGCTATCTGATAGCATTTGCTTGACCATAGACGGACTGGACACGCCTGACACGACACTTCCTACCCCAGTTCATGAACAAAACTGCTAATATGGACATGCACCACCGAATACATTGATTAAAGGGACAGTACCCGATCAAATGTCGAGGTGATGGATGCATGAACGGACGGGGAATGGCAGCAGGCAAACAAGCTGCGGAACGGCCTTCCAGGCAGATCAATGTCGTAATACGCAGCCAGGAGCCTCAGAATTCTGTAGAAGCGGCTGCTGCAGCACTACCTGCCAAGGAATTGCCACAGCATGCTCTGTATCAGGAGATTCGCAAGGAACTGGATCAGCTCGTTGGTCTGGATAATATCAAAGACCTGGTGTTCGAAATTTATGCTTTCTTGCAAATTGCCCATATGCGTGCAGATGCAGGCCTGCTAAGCGATGCACACGTCTATCATATGATATTCAAAGGTAATCCCGGCACGGGGAAGACGACAGTGGCTAGGATCGTTGCCAAGATGATGCAGCGCCTTGGTGTATTATCCAAGGGACATCTGATCGAGGCAGAGCGTGCAGATCTGGTTGGCGAATATATTGGGCATACAGCTCAGAAGACCCGTGATTTGGTGAAAAAGGCCATGGGCGGCATATTATTTGTGGATGAAGCCTACAGTCTGGCGCGGGGCGGAGAGAAGGATTTCGGCAAGGAAGCCATTGATACCTTGGTAAAAGCGATGGAGGACCAGAAAAATCAGTTTATTCTGATCCTGGCAGGCTACTCCGGGGAGATGGATTTTTTTATGCATACGAATCCTGGATTGCCCTCGCGTTTTCCGATTCAGATGGAATTTCCAGATTATACAGTGGACCAGTTAATTCAAATCTGTGAGCTGATGGCCAAGGATCGAGATTATATTTTGCTCCCCCAAAGCATACTAAAATTGAAGCAGCACTTAATGGCTGCGAAGCAGGAGAGTCTGCATGCGTTCAGCAATGCACGATATGTCCGCAATGTTATCGAACGTTCTATTCGCCACCAAGCGGTTCGATTGCTGAATCAGTATGCTAGCGGCCAGCCTGGCAAGCTGGAGTTGATGACGCTGCGTCCCGAGGATTTGAAAGTATCCAGTGATTAGGCGATAATAGTAGCTTGGGCACAAGAGTGATCTGGATACAAAAGTGATTCGGGGATATGAGTGAGATGTGAACACAGGAGTAATCTGCTTGTATTAGTGATAGTAAAGAGTGCCGTAACTGTGTAGTATCATCAAATGGAGTAAAGTGACCGATGAATAGGATATATGAAGGTCAGAATCGGTCAAGCGTGTCAAAATAAAATCATATCTCTAAAGCCTGAGCCGACCTGGATAAGGTCGGTTTCTGCGCGGATAATGATATTGAAATGAACATTGCAGCAAGAGGAGCTGAACAAGCATAGATGAATAATCAAACTTTTGACACTCAAACGGACATTCAGGATCGTGCGGTCCTGGTCAGTCTGATTACGGATGAAGTGAAGCGTAGCGGTATTGATCCCCAGTATTCCCTTGATGAGCTGGTGAAGCTGGCGGAGACAGCAGGGGTAGAAGTATTAAGTGTGATGAGCCAAAATCGTGAGACAAGGGATACGAAGTGGTTCATAGGAAAAGGGAAAGTGGAGGAGCTGCGGGCCATTGCGGATACGCTTGGTGCCACTACAGCCATCTTTGATCAGGAGCTATCCGGTGCCCAGGTGCGAAATCTGGAGGAAAGCCTGGATCTGAAAATCATTGATCGGACACAGCTCATTTTGGATATATTTGCGCAGCGGGCCAACACCCGCGAAGGTATTATTCAGGTTGAGCTTGCACAGCTCTCCTATCTGCTGCCGCGCCTGTCAGGACAAGGTAAAAACCTCTCCAGACTTGGAGGAGGAATCGGGACACGGGGACCTGGTGAAAGTAAGCTGGAGACAGACCGACGCCATATCCGTGACCGGATCGGAGAATTAAAGCGTCAGCTGGAAGAGGTCACACGGCATCGGCGTCTGCATAGAGAGAGAAGGCAAAAAAGCGGTGTTATCCAGGTGGCACTGGTAGGTTACACGAATGCTGGGAAATCAACATTACTCAAGCAACTCACTGCGGCGGATGTATATATCGAGAACCAGCTTTTTGCTACGCTTGATCCCACCTCTCGAAATATGGAATTGCCAAGTGGGAAGGAAATAGTACTGACGGACACGGTTGGGTTCATACAGAACCTTCCACATGATCTGGTGGCTGCATTTCGAGCGACGCTAGAAGAGGTTAATGAAGCGAATCTGATTCTACATGTGGTGGATGCTTCGTCTGACATGAGAGATGATCAGATGAAGGTGGTACAGAAAATCCTGCAGGATCTGGGTGCAGCAGACAAACCGCAGCTGGTGTTATTCAACAAGAAGGATGCTTGCTCGCCTGAGCAGTTGGAAATGCTTCCAGCAGGTCCTGAATACGTGAAGCTCAGTGCTTTTGATGAAGCGGATTTGTTGAAAGTACGTGAGATGATCCAGGAGCATCTTACTGGGGATACCGTAATGTACAAAATCCCGGCAGAGCGGGGAGATCTGACCTCGGTCATCTATCGAGTCGGAGATGTCATCCGAACGGAATATGAAGAGAATGATGTGATATATGAGGTTCGGCTGCAGAAAAGTGAATATGAAAAATACGGTTATGCTTTGCAAGAATTTACAATGGCGTAACATAGAATGAAAGTTATTTACATTATAGGCTGTCAAGAAAATGACATGACGAGGTATACTATTCGTCAGCTTGAAGGGCAAGAAGGGGACTGAGGTTGAGGATGGCTCTTTTTTCATCAGATATTGAACAGGTTAAGGAACGGGTAGAGGAGAAGATCCAGGGGAGATTACGGGAGATGGATAGTATTGTTGATCTGAATCAGTGGAAAGTCATTGAGGCGTTCCAACGACATCAGGTGAGCGATTTTCATTTTGCCAATTCGACCGGGTACGCGTATAACGATCGGGGACGAGAGGTGCTTGACCTCGTGTATGCGGATGTATTCGGGGCAGAAGCTGCCCTTGTTAGACCCCACTTTGCATCGGGTACGCACACGATTGCGACAGCTCTGTTCGGCGTGCTGCGCCCTGGGGGTGAGCTGCTGTACATTACGGGGCGTCCATATGACACCTTGCACAAGGTTATTGGGCACGAGAATGACGGAACAGGCTCGCTGGCGGACTTCGGAATCCGTTATCGGGAAGTGGCTCTTCAGGAGGATGGAGGAATCGATTGGCCAGCCGTACAGCAGGCGATCAGCCCGGCAACGAAGGTCATAGGTATTCAACGTTCGAGAGGCTATGACTGGCGAGCCTCCTTCACGGTGGCTCAGATTGCTGAGATGATTCAGCAGGTGAAGGAAATGAAACCGGATGTAGTAGTCTTCGTAGATAACTGCTATGGAGAATTTACGGAGAAGCAAGAGCCTACGGATGTTGGTGCTGATCTGATGGCGGGCTCGTTGATCAAAAATCCGGGGGGCGGAATAGCGGAGACCGGAGGTTACATATGCGGTAAAAAGGAATACGTGGATCTGGCGGCCTATCGCTTGACTGCTCCAGGGATTGGCTCGGAGGTCGGGGCTATGCTCGGGACCACGAGACATATCTATCAAGGCTTATTTTTGGCGCCTACCTTGGTCGGGCAAGCTGTGAAAGGAAGTATCTTCGCAGCAGCCGTGTTCGAGGAAGTGGGCTTTGAATCCAAACCAGGCTGGCAGGAGCAAAGAACAGATCTGATCCAGGCTGTTTCCTTCACCGGCGCTGAGCATCTCATTGCATTCGTACAAGGGATTCAACGTGCAGCAGCCGTAGATAGTCATGTGGTGCCGGAGCCTTGGGACATGCCTGGGTACGAGCATCCTGTCATTATGGCGGCAGGGACCTTTATTCAGGGAGGCAGCCTGGAGTTATCCGCTGATGCCCCGATTAGATCGCCTTATATCGGTTACATGCAAGGCGGTCTTACCTATTCCCACGTCAAATTTGGTGTTCTAATGGCACTGCAAACGATGAAGGATCGTAATTTACTGTGAGTTTACCTAACATGTTATTGACATTTTGCATCAGATAAATGTACAATGAGTTGAAGAAAAGATCACTGGAAGGTTGATGAACGATGGGTGACGAAATTCGCAGAAATATGGCCTTATTTCCAATCGGAATCGTTATGAAGCTGACAGATCTGTCAGCGAGGCAGATTCGTTATTATGAACAGCACAGTCTGATTGTTCCGGCACGTACGTCCGGTAATCAGCGCCTTTTCTCATTCAATGATGTAGAGCGCTTGCTTGAAATCAAAGCTTTGATTGAGAAAGGGGTTAATATCGCAGGCATTAAGCAGGTAATGAACCCTGTCTCCAAGGAATCTGAGGAAGCAACGGTAATTACGCCTGATACCGAGGTGAAGCGTCGGGAGCTGTCTGATACACAGCTGCACCGTTTGCTGAAGCAACAGCTGGTTGCAGGGAAGAGACCAGGTCAGGTCTCCATGATTCAGGGTGAGCTGTCCAGGTTTTTTAATAAATAATTAGCCATTATACTCCATTACATGATAAGAGAGAAAAGGAGAGGTTACAGTGAGTTACAGCAAAGAAGACATTCTCCGTATTGCCAAGGAAGAAAACGTTCGTTTTATTCGTCTTCAGTTTACGGATTTGCTCGGAACTATTAAGAATGTAGAGATTCCTCTGAGTCAGCTTGAGAAGGCACTGGATAACAAAATGATGTTTGACGGTTCTTCGATTGAAGGTTATGTGCGTATCGAGGAATCTGATATGTATCTGTATCCAGATCTGGATACATGGGTGATTTTCCCTTGGGTTACGCAAAACCGTGTGGCGCGTCTCATCTGTGATATTTATATGCCGAGTGGCGAGCCGTTTGCTGGTGATCCACGTGGTATCTTGAAGAAAGTGTTGAAGGAAGCCGAAGAAATGGGCTACACTTCCATGAATGTCGGACCTGAGCCTGAGTTCTTCTTGTTCAAGACTGATGAGAAGGGCAATCCAACAGAGGAATTGAATGACCAAGGTGGCTACTTTGACCTCGCGCCAACGGATCTGGGCGAGAACTGCCGTCGCGAGATCGTTTTGACGCTGGAAGAGATGGGCTTCGAGATTGAGGCTTCCCACCACGAAGTGGCACCAGGACAGCATGAGATTGATTTTAAATATGCAGACGCTATCAAGGCAGCAGATCAGATCCAGACCTTCAAGCTGGTCGTGAAGACAATTGCCAGACAGCACGGCCTGCATGCTACCTTTATGCCTAAGCCACTGTTTGGCATGAACGGCTCTGGAATGCACTGTCACCAATCCCTGTTCCAAGGGGACACCAATGTATTCTATGATGAAAGTGATACGCTTGGCTTGAGCCAGACGGCACGCTACTATATGGCAGGAGTACTGAAGCATGCTCGCGCGATGGCTGCAATTACGAACCCTACAGTGAACTCGTATAAGCGTCTTGTACCAGGCTATGAAGCCCCTTCCTATGTAGCATGGTCTGCGAGCAATCGTAGTCCAATGATTCGTATTCCGGCATCCCGCGGATTGAGTACTCGGATTGAGGTTCGTAACCCAGATCCAGCTGCTAACCCTTATCTGGCTCTGGCTGTAATGCTCAGAGCGGGTCTGGATGGCATCAAGCGTCAATTGACATTGCCTGCTCCGATTGACCGTAACATCTACGTCATGACAGAGGAAGAACTGGTGGAGGAAGGCATTGCAAGCCTGCCAGCAGATCTGAAAGAAGCGCTCGGCGAGCTGCTGCGCAGTGAAGTGATTGCAAGTGCGCTGGGAGATCACGCGCTCGCGTACTTCTATGAGCTTAAGGAAATTGAATGGGACATGTATAGAACTCAAGTTCACCAATGGGAACGCGATCAATATCTGTCCTTGTATTAAGATGATAACCCTTGGGGCCATGAGGCTCCAAGGGTTTTTAGCTTTTGTGAAGGGGGAAAGTACCTCTTCTGATAAGACAGGTCATATACATAGAACAAATGCTGCAAAGATAATGCTTCTCTCACACATTTGATATAATCAGGAATGACTCCTTGATTATCAACCTTGGGTATCGGTAGCCAAAGTTAATGAATGTCGAATGCTATTTGACGAAGCAGGCGACGAGGTGCCGTTACCTTATCCTGCTATGATCATAGAATATAGGAAGAGAGTAATTAGGAGAGAATTAGTGAGAAATGTTACTAAATATTTAACAAGACCGTATTCATGAAAAGGGAGATGGTCAAGCAAGATGACAAATCCATTCGAAGGCTATCGGCTTACCAGCCCATTCGGATATCGGACTAGTCCTGTGGATCAGGTCAGAAGATTTCATCGTGGAGTGGATCTGGTAATTAGCCAGCCTAATGGTCAGATTCAAGCATTTACCTCAGGATTGGTCCTCCATGCCAAGATGGGGGTTATCGGCTCTGGATTCGGTAATATGGGTATTGTTGTTGCTATACGTGATATACATGGATATTTACATGTATATGCTCACCTATCTAGTGCAGCAGTGCGAGAGGGACAGCAAGTTCAGCAAGGACAGGTCATTGGTCGGCAGGGGAGCACGGGGAGTTCAACAGGTCCTCATTTACATTATGAAATTCGTAAGTCATCATCACCCTCTTACGGATATACACCCACCGAAGCAGGAGTTGTAGAGCCTACTCAATACTTAATAGATTATTATATGGCAATAGAGCCGGGGAAGGAGAACCCAGTGGTAGAGGAGAGAGATCATGTAGTCAGCCCGTGGGCCGAGAAGGATTGGAAGGAAGCTCAGGCCAATGGATATTTTGACGGCAGTCGACCAGGGGCACCAATGAGTAGGGAGGAAGCAGCGATTGTGATTAACCGCTTACGGCGCAATTTTTTGACTCTGATTGGTGAAGTGGGAGGAAATGTAAAGGAGTTAGACGAACGCCTAAAGAGGATTGAAAATGCTTCTAACCAAAGCCCCTAACAATCCATAACTGTTCATTAATAACCGCTTTATCTACATTCGTTATACGATCCTGATAACCGTAAAAAAACAAATTAAAGTCAAGATGCCAAGCAAAAAAATAAGTTCAAATCGAACTTTATAAACTTACAGGAGCACATGTGCATCATCTTAGAAAGTACATCGTATTCATACGTACCGCACGAAAATACACCCTCATGATACTGGGAAGAAGCAAGCAGCTTGTCCATTCCAAGTAAATGAGGATGTATTGGCACATATCTTACATAATGAAAGAATTTTAGTGGAAGTCTCTGAAAAGTCCCACAACCTTACCCAAGATTGTAACATGGGTTAAACGCAACGGTTCAAAAGCAGGGTTCTCTGGCTGCAGTCGGATGTGATCTTTCTCCTTGTAGAAGGTCTTGACAGTTGCTTCGTCTTCTTCAGTCATAGCAACGACGATTTCTCCGTTATTCGCAGTCTGTTGTTGACGAACAATCACATAATCCCCGTTGGAAATGCCTGCCTCAATCATACTATCACCTACAACAGATAACATGAACATCTTGTCCTCGCCAACGAACTGCTGAGGAAGAGGGAAGTAGTCCTCAATGTTCTCAGTAGCTGTAATAGGCACGCCAGCTGTAACCTTACCCACGACAGGGACACGGGACACCGTATAGTTGAACATATGGGCATTATCGGAATCTTCCTGGCCCAGAAGCTCAATAGCGCGTGGCTTCGTAGGGTCACGACGAATCAAACCCTTCTTCTCAAGACGATCCAGATGACCATGAACTGTCGAGCTGGACGCCAAGCCTACTGCTTCGCCAATCTCTCGAACTGAAGGAGGATACCCCTTCAAGCGTACTTCATTACGTATGAATTCAAGTATAGCCTGTTGTCTGCTGGAAATCTTGGACATACCGTATCAACCCCAATATAGTAACGTTTGGGAAAATTATAACATAGAACTTCCGTTCGCACAAACATAAGTTCTAAATAGTCCGTAATTAAATGAAGTGAACTCAATTACTCGATCGATTGACGGTAACTACGTAAATAGTAATCTGACAACTAATATGTCTCTATGCTTCTGCAATCTAAAATACTGTTCCCGCATTACAGTCGACAAGCGTCGAGACAGGGGCGTTTAAATGAATAAGAATGGAAGGCTATACTTCGAAAGAAAGTAGAAAAAAAGGGGAACTTTTGTTCGGTAAATGTATTGAACAAAACATGTGTTCGTGTTATATTGATTTCAACATTAACGAACACATGTTTGGAGGAATCGGAATATGAGATATACCACTTATCGTAGTATCTACGCTTCTACAGGCTCAGAAGCAAATTTACATACCCAAAGTTTACTGCCGAAACTTACAAAATCCCTTTTGTTCAGACTTGTTTCAATCATGCTTGTGCTATGGTTGAGTGGAACTGGGATTATCACTGTTCTTGCTGACGAGGTAAATACCCAACCATTGACCGAAAAGGTTATTGTAGAATCGGGGGATACTTTGTGGAGTATAGCGGTATCTCATAAGCCTGAGAGAATGGATCCAAGAATATATATTGAAGCAATTAAGCACGCAAATGGGTTGAAGGAGTCAGGAGTAAGGGCGGGACAAGTGCTGTACCTTCCTTAAGTCTTGATGAATGTCATAGTTGAATACAAGGAATAGATCTGTGTATATTATGTATGAATAGCTATGATGCATGTACATTGGATGAATGTATGTAATTAGACCATGAGCTTACAACGAGATGTTGTATCCGTTGCTACATTCCCCATGTGTACTTGAATTAGCAATTATCCCTGTTCTTATGCGTACCCCACCTGTTCAACTTTTATCATCTTATATACTTTCATTATCTTCATATTTCATTTTATATATTGAGTTATCAATCGGCGATTCAGATAAGGATGCAGTATCTGATTTTTAAGGTCTCTTGATATTTCACTGTTGATATTGTGAGAATATAAATGCAGTTCAGATGAAGCGTGTTGGCACTTCATTATTATGGTAAATCCAGCTCGATTGGTTGCTTACAGTAAATATTGTATCTTCTATTACATATCCGTTCCTTTCTAGTCTGGAACTTCATGTGTAGCTTGTTAGGGCGTGCCTTGACAAGCTCTTTTCTACATGTCAAAGTGTATTATATCTTTGCTTATAATGGAGGGAAACGGATTGGATATTGATGTATTAGTTGAGCGCATTAATGTGCTCGCGCGTAAAGCCAAACAAGAGGGACTTACAGAAGAGGAGACCCTGGAGCGAGCTGAGCTCCGTGAAATATATCTCGGCAACATTCGAAAAAATTTCCGGCAGCAGCTGGAGTCCATTGAATTTGTGGATGATGAGACTTCAGAAGAAGACGGATCAAACAGCAAGAAGCAATAATTCCAAGTTGAATCGCAAGAACGCTTCAACTATGCACTAACGGATATTCCATGGGAAGGAATCGTGAATATGTCTCGATCATTTGAGCGAAAAGTACGTAAAAATATGCAACAGGTCAATAAGAACCGTAAGAAAAGCGGTCAACAGACTATACAAGGAGGCAGCGCTTCGGCTGGGGACAAGTTTTATGGCCGTAATGTGACTGTACCGATCATGCTGGCTGGCTTGGCTATCCTGTACCTATCCATGACACTCTTCTTGACGAATCGGGGTATGGGTACCATGGACTGGGTAGTCTTTGTTCTGTATATAATGCTGGCTGTTATTTTCTTCCTGCGCCGTCCTTACCTGAGAATTACCAAGGACACACTGTACTCTTTCCGCAGCGGTCGTGAGAAGTTCATGGCAGTCAAGGATATCAAGAGTATTCAGGTGCAACGTGGTTATGTTACTGTTGAGAAAAATGGCAGATGGGGGAACTGGGTGTTTTCCAAGACACTTGCCAGATATGACACGGATGCTATCACGGAACGCCTAAAGGCATTTGCAGCACTTCACAATATTAAATTCACAGAAGAACATCCAAAAAGCTGAAGAAGAGTGGGGCGGTTAAGATGACAATCCAAGCGGTTATGTTTGATCTGGACGATACTTTGCTATGGGATGAACGCAGTGTAGAGGAATCCTTCGATGCGGTATGTGAGCAGGCTGCTTCTGAGAAGGGAATCGATCCTGCGCAATTGAAGGAAGCAGTTCGTGCTGAGGCGCGTGCTCTTTATGAGTCCTATGAGACCTTCCCGTTCACGAAATTAATTGGCATTAATCCATTTGAAGGTTTATGGGCTCATTTTAATGGAGGAGAGCAGAGTGAGTTCCGAAATCTGGAGCAGCTTGCACCCGTATATCGTACAGAGTCTTGGCGTAAGGGCCTTGAGCAGCTAGGTGTACAGGATGCGGAGCTGGCTGCAAGACTAGCGGATCAGTTCATGTCTGAGCGGAGATCGCGTCCGTACGTATATGAGGAGACCTTCGCAGTTCTTAAGGAGCTGAAGGATCGCCAGTTCAAGCTGCTTTTGTTGACAAATGGCTGCCCGTCCCTGCAGCAAGAGAAGCTGGATGGTGTTCCTGAGCTGGCGCCATACTTTGATCACATTATCATCTCGGGAAGCTTTGGAAAAGGGAAGCCAGATCCGACCATCTTTGAACACGCTCTTTCCCAACTAGGGGTTGCTAGTGAGGAAGCGATTATGGTAGGTGACAAGCTGACGACGGATATCAAGGGAGCGGTAGCTGCCCATATTCGTGCGGTGTGGGTGAACCGGAACGCCAAGACGAATACCGAGTCCATTCAGCCAGACTACGAGATTAAGCATCTATCCGAGCTGCACGATATCATCCAATCGATCTAATTATTGCATTTTAACCGTTCCATGTACTCTTACCTTGTGCTAGCTTCACGTAATTGGACTTGGACTATTGAAGAATGAATTTATATGTAGCAATAAGAGACAGTCTTATTGAAGTGAAAACGGCAGGGCCTCACTTTTGTGCGGTCAGGCCGTTTTTTGTGTGCACAAAAAAACAAGCTTCATGGTTCCTTTCAGGACATGAAGCTTGTCCATAGCCAGCATTCCTTGAGATGCAAGACTGAGGTACTACTAGGTAGGCAAGAAGTGAGTAGGTTGTAGCCATCCTCCCAGTATTAGTTGTAAGGTAGAGTTCGGATTATGCCTTTATAAAAGTAGGATCATCGTAGTGCTCAGCAATCCAGCCATTTTCCTCAATAAACAGTCGCACAGCGACGATCTTTTGATTTTCCATTAGTGTGAAAAAGTGAGGGGTGTTCTCTGGCACCGAGATCACGTCACCTGGAGAGAGCTCAACGTTGAAGTATCCAAGGTCTTCGCCGCCCTTAATGATAAAGATTCCTTTGCCGCCAACAATGGCGCGAATTTCATCCTCGGTATGTGTATGAATGTCTTCGAATTTGGCAAGAAGCTCCTCCAGATTCGGTGTGGCTTCGGAGAGTGTGATTACATCCCAGATTTTATAGCCTCTACGTGCCGCCAAGTCCTTAATCTCGCTATCGAATGTCTCTAACACTTGTTTCTTCTGTTCATCTGAGAGCAAGAAGTTCTCCTTCAGTTCGGAAGAAAGCTTGCTAGCATCCCAATGCTCATAAAGCACCTCTTGCTTCTCCAAAAATGCTCTTACAGCCTGATCTCCAGTAATGCGCTCCCCAGTATTGCGAATCACGATTTCAGCCATTTCATTATCCCTCTTTTCCACTTGGATTAATTATATTAATATTGATATAATATTATAACCAATGCTAGGTCATTTGTCGATGAAGATTATGAGAGGATATGCATAACTTATCCATAGCTAGAGAGAAATTATAGGAGTGACATATCTGGGACACATTGAAATGCTGTTGTGATTCACAGTCAGTTATCCATGTTGTGTTTTTGGTAAGCTTTTGATTATGTAAGGTTTGTGTATGAAAATGCGAGTTGAATGTATCATATTGACGGTCTTTCTGCTAAACTAAGATTTAACGTTTTACGGGGGGGAACATGCACGCGATGAAACCAAGCATTCAGGAATCCATTCTGAAACGAATCCTTATTCTTGATGGTGCCATGGGTACCATGATTCAACAGGAAACACTCTCTCCCGATGACTTCGGCGGCGAAGAGCTGGAGGGCTGTAACGAGATGCTGGTGCTTACGCGACCGGATGTAATACAGCGTATTCATGAGCAGTATCTGGAGGCAGGGGCTGATCTGATTGAGACTAATACATTTGGAGCTACTTCCGTTGTATTGGAGGATTATGATATCCCTGAGAAGTCACGTGAAATCAATCTGGCTGCGGCTAAGCTTGCACGGGCGGCGGTGGATAAATATACAACACCGGACAATCCCCGCTATGTAGTAGGGGCGATGGGACCAACGACCAAGACACTATCGGTAACAGGCGGTGTCACCTTTGCAGAGCTGGTTGAGAGCTATGAGGAGCAGGCCCTCGCGCTAATCGATGGCGGAGTGGATGTACTGCTGCTGGAGACCTCGCAGGATACTTTGAATGTCAAGGCCGGGAGTATTGGTATTCGGCAAGCATTTGAGAAGAGCGGTGTGACGCTTCCACTGATGATATCGGGAACGATTGAACCGATGGGTACGACTCTTGCTGGACAAAATATCGAAGCCTTCTCCATCTCGCTTGAGCATTTGAAACCAATCTCAATTGGACTGAATTGTGCTACAGGGCCAGAGTTCATGAGAGATCATATTCGTTCGTTGTCATCTATATCGAGTGCGGCGGTCAGCTGCTATCCTAATGCAGGCTTGCCTGATGAGAACGGGCAGTATCATGAGTCACCCGATTCACTGGCCCGCAAGATGGCTGCTTTTGCCGAGAAGGGCTGGATTAACATTGCTGGAGGCTGCTGTGGTACGACGCCTGAGCATATTCGGGCTATGGCTGAAGCAATGTCTCAATATGAACCAAGACCGCTTGTGGGAGAGCATTCCCCTGCTTTATCGGGTATTGAGCCTGTATATATTGAACAAGATAATCGTCCGTACATGGTTGGTGAGCGCACCAATGTGCTTGGATCACGGAAGTTCAAGCGCTTAATTGTAGAAGGAAAATATGAGGAAGCATCGGAAATTGCTCGGGCTCAGGTGAAGAGCGGGGCACATGTCGTTGATATTTGTGTGCAGGATCCGGATCGGGATGAAGCTACAGATATGGAAGCTTTCTTGAAGCTGGTAGTTAACAAGGTTAAGGTTCCCTTGATGATTGATACTACAGATGTCCAAGTAATTGATCAGGCACTGCAGTATTCTCAGGGTAAAGCAATCATTAACTCCATTAACCTTGAGGATGGCGAAGAGAAGTTCGATGCGGTTGTACCATTGATTCATAAGTATGGAGCAGCTGTTGTAGTAGGTACGATTGATGAGCGTGGCCAGGCGATCACTCGTGAGGATAAGCTGGAGGTTGCCAAGCGCTCGCACGATTTGCTGGTGAACCATCATGGTCTCAAGTCGGAAGATATCATCTTCGATACGCTCGTGTTTCCTGTAGGAACTGGAGATGAGCAGTACATCGGGTCGGCTGGTGAGACGATTGAAGCTATCCGGATCATTAAAGAGGCGCTGCCAGGGGTTCATACCATCCTAGGAATCAGTAACGTATCGTTCGGTCTGCCAGAAGCTGGCCGTGAGGTGCTGAACTCTGTCTTCTTATTTGAGTGCACCAAGGCGGGTCTGGATTATGCGATTGTAAATACAGAGAAGCTGGAGCGCTATGCGTCCATTCCCGAGTTCGAGCGAAAGCTGGCTGAGGAGCTCATTTATAATACCAATGATGAGACATTGGCATCCTTCGTTGCAGCCTTCCGTAATAAGAAGGTAGAGAAGAAGGAGAAGATCTCCAATCTTACGCTGGAAGAGAGACTGGCTTCATATGTGGTTGAGGGGAGCAAGGAGGGTCTTATTCCTGACCTGGAGGAAGCACTTAAGAAATATGCTCCACTCGCGATCATCAATGGTCCGCTGATGGCGGGAATGGAAGAGGTCGGGCGACTTTTCAATAACAATGAGCTTATTGTGGCTGAGGTACTCCAGAGTGCCGAGGTCATGAAGGCTTCTGTAGCCTATTTGGAGCCTTTCATGGAAAAGAATGAATCGTCGGTGAAGGGGAAAATTATACTGGCAACAGTTAAAGGGGACGTACATGATATCGGTAAAAACCTGGTGGAGATCATTCTCTCCAATAATGGTTACCGAATCATTAATCTGGGTATAAAAGTACCACCAGAGCGGATTATTGAAGCTTACCGTGAAGAAAAGGCCGATGCAATCGGATTGTCCGGTTTGTTGGTCAAGTCAGCGCAGCAAATGATTGTCACAGCCCAGGATCTGAAGACAGCCGGCATTGATGTGCCCATTCTCGTAGGCGGTGCTGCCCTGACACGCAAGTTCACGAAGACAAGAATCCGCCCGGAGTATGATGGAATGGTAGTATATGCTAAGGATGCTATGGATGGTCTGGATATTGCCAATAAGCTGATGAACCCGCAGACACGTGAGGTCATGCTTCAAGAAATGAAAAATGAGCAGGCAGCAGAGGCAGCGATCGCGACAGTCCCTAAGCCAATGCCAACGCTCAGCAGGGCCGTGCGATCCAATATCTCAACAGACGTACCGGTCTATACAGCGCCGGATCTGGAGCGTCATGTACTGCGCAACTATCCCATCAACCATATTATTCCATATGTAAATATGCAGATGCTGCTGGGACATCACCTTGGACTGAAGGGTAATGTAGAGCAGTTGCTCGCCGCGAGCGACCCCAAAGCGATCAGCTTAAAGGAAACGGTAGATAGCATCCTGCAGGAAGCGGTACAGAATTCAATTATTCAGGCGCACGGAATGTATCGCTTCTTCCCGGCACAATCTGAAGGTAACGACATCCTCGTGTATGATCCGGCTGATACGACCAAGGTGCTGCACAAGTTCACCTTCCCTCGGCAGCAGGTGGAGCCATACTTGTGTCTGGCAGATTTCCTGAAGCCGGTTAGCTCCGGCATTATGGATTATGTCGGCTTCATGGTTGTCACCGCTGGTCAAGGCATACAGCAGCTCTCGACAGCCTGGAAGGAGAAAGGTGACTATCTGAGGTCCCATGCGCTGCAAGCCGTGGCTCTAGAGGTGGCCGAAGGACTTGCGGAGCGAGTACACCACATGATGCGTGATATCTGGGGCTTCCCGGACCCTGCTGACATGACAATGAAGCAGCGTCATGGTGCCAGATACCAAGGTATTCGGGTATCGTTCGGCTATCCAGCGTGCCCGGATCTTGAGGATCAGGAGCCGCTATTCAAGCTGTTGAAGCCGGAGGATATCGGTGTTGAGCTGACAGAAGGATTTATGATGGAGCCTGAGGCTTCCGTATCTGCGATGGTGTTCAGTCATCCGCAGGCACAATATTTTAATGTAGAAAAGGTATAACTCTTATTGCAGAATGTTTGGGCAGATGTCTAGCCTGGAGATTCTGTCTGATCAGAGGAAGAAGGTAGAGCGGTATGGAACTGTACTTTTTGGGGACAAATGCGGGTGTGCCTACATTGCAAAGGAATGTGACTTCCATTGGGCTGCGCCTCCTGGAGGAGCGTCGAAGCATGTGGCTATTCGATTGCGGCGAAGGTACACAGCAGCAGATTCTGAAATCCCCGTTAAAGCTAAGCAAGCTGGAAAAGCTGTTCATTACGCACATGCATGGTGACCATATTTTCGGCTTGCCGGGGCTAATCTCCAGTCGGGCCTACCAGGGTGGTGTGAATCTACTCACCATATATGGCCCACCAGGGATCAAGAAATATATTGATACCTCGCTTGAGCTAAGCCAGTCGCGGATTAACTACCCGCTGGAGATTATAGAGCATCAGGGAGGCGTCATCTTCGAGGATGAGCAGTTTCGTGTAGAGGCCGCTCTCTTGGAGCACAGAATAGACAGCTATGGTTATCGCATCATCGAGAAGGATAAGCCTGGTAGGTTGGAGCCAGCACTGCTACAGGAGTATGGAATCAAGCCGGGTCCATTGTATGGTCAATTGAAAAAAGGTGAGCCTATTCATCTGGAGGATGGACGTGTAGTGCGTCCTGAGGATGTACTGGGAGCTCCGAAGAAAGGCAAAATTGTCACGATCCTAGGGGACACGCGTCCATGTGAGGGAGTTGCCAAGCTCTCAGCAGGTGCTGACCTGATCGTACATGAAGCTACATTTGCCCATGGCCTGGCTGATACAGCTCATGAATATTACCATAGTACTGCTCGTCAGGCCGCTGAGGCGGCACAGCTAGCAGGAGTGACTCAGCTTGTACTAACGCATTTCAGCTCAAGATACAAAGACATGGAGGAGCTAGAGGAATTGCTGGCTGAGGCCAAGTCGATCTTCCCTAACACCCTGCTGGCTGAGGAGCATATTATATTACCTATAGCAGGAGCCGGAGAATAATCATCCAGACGCTCATTTCAGGCTCATTTTGCAGGTGCCGGAGGCTGACTCCGGCACCTATTTATGTCTGTATAAAGGCAATAGACGGGTGTTCTTTGAGATATTTCCGATGATTATTTTCCGGGCAAGCGCAGGATACGACATTTGTTCTTGACGAAACACTTATTATTTGGTACATATATTGCTCCCATTCGACCTGGATTTCTTCTGTGTTATGTATTCCTACTGTTGATTTTGACGTATTGCGACACATGGTTTACAATCAGCGGGGAATGACAGTTTTATTCAGCAATTCTGTATTGCCCAAAGATTGCTACTACGGTGGGGAACCGCTTGGAGGTACAGCTATGAAGCCTTTACTTATTGATTTGGACGGAACATTATATCACGGCAGTCATATGATTCCAGAGGCAGACCATTTTATATTGAGCCTGAGAGAGAAGCAATTCCCCTATTTATTCGTAACGAACAACTCCTCAAGAACCCCTGAGCAGGTAGCGTTACATTTGTCAGGGATGGGCATTCCTGCCGATTCACAAGATGTATGTACCTCAGCGATGGCTGCCGCTAGATTTATTGCGGAAGAACATCCAGGAGCGAGGGTATACTGCATTGGTGAGGAAGGATTACAGCGAGCGATTATGGACGCTGGACTGCAGCTCGTGGAAGAGAATCCTGATGTTGTTGTGCAGGGGATTGATCGGCATTTTACATATGATAAGCTGGCGGCCGCGATGCGCTGGATTATGGATGGGGCGAGGTTCGTCATGACGAATCCGGATCTGCAGCTGCCAGCATCCGGTGGACTGACACCTGGTGCAGGTACCTTGGGAGCGGCCATCGAAGCAGCGACTCAGGTGAAGCCATTAGTAATAGGCAAGCCGTCGGGCATTCTGATGAACTATGCATTGGAGCATCTGGGAGCGAATGCAGCCGATACGCTAGTGGTTGGGGATAACATACGTACGGACATCGCTGCAGGAGCGGCAGCTGGATGCAAGACAGCGCTAGTCCTGACAGGCGTGTCCACGCGGACCAATATGGAAGCACATATACAGGTTGCAGCCGTAAGGCCGGACTATGTATTCAATGATCTGCCAGAGCTCCTGGCTTGGCTGGAGCGCTAACATTTTATTTTATGCGGAAGGATTGATGAACCAATGCCTGAACTACCGGAAATGGAGAATTATCGCACTTTACTGTCTGAGCGCATTCTTGACCGACCCATTACGGGTGTCACAATAGAGCGAGAAAAATCCCTGAACGTGTCCACGGATGTATTTCGGACTGCCTTGCTCGGTAACAGTGTTGTGTATATTGAGCGGAGAGGTAAGCATTTGATCTTCCATTTGAATTCTGGACGCCGTCTACTGCTGCATCTGATGCTCGGGGGTATGATGTATCTGGGAAGTGAGGAAGACAAGCCTGATCGGAGTACGCAAATTGAGCTGGACTTTAGTGGGCTGAAGCTATGGTTCATTGGCTTGCGCTTAGGATATCTGCACTTATTGACCTCGAAGGAGACGATGGAGGCGCTATCTGATCTGGGCCCTGATCCTCTGGACCGTCATATGACGCTGGAGAAATTCACTGGACTGCTGAAGGGACGCCGTGGAACTCTTAAGAGCACCCTCGTTAACCAGCATTGGATTGCCGGAATTGGCAACTGTTATGCAGATGAAATTGCTTTTATTGCAGGAATAACGCCATCCTCCAAAATTACAGGTATTGCTGCATCTACCGAGCTAACGAGCAAGCTGTATCATGCTATGCAATCTGTACTGCGTGAAGCATATCAGGGCGGAGGATACATGGAGATGCCGTTGTTCAAGGAAGATTCTCACACTGGCGGCTTCAATGATCAGTGCAGGGTCTATGACCGTGAGGAAGAGGCATGCACGCGTTGCTCCGGTAAGATTCGCCGGGTCGAGCTGGCGAGCCGTAAGGTATTTTATTGCCCGGATTGTCAGACTGAGGTATAACTCATGTATATCGGCGCCCATGTTAGCACCAGAGGAGGCTTTCTCAAGGCTGCAGAGCGAGCCCGAGCGGCAGGAGCGGGAGCTTTTCAGTATTTTTCGAAAAATCCGCGCAGCCTTCAGCTCAAAACTCCCGATCTGAGAGATGCTGAAGCCTGTCTTCGTTATTGTCGTACTCATGAGGTACAATCCATTGTACATACTGCCTATGTAGTAAACCCGGCGACAGGGCTGACTCAAGGGGACGAGCTCTATGCTGCGACCGTGGCATCTCTTCAGAATGATCTGCTCATTGCCGAAGGCTGCGGCTCCGCGGGGATTGTCGTTCATTTTGGACATCTCAAATCAGCAGATCCACTCACAGGCTACAAGAACATTATTCAATGCCTGAATGATGTGCTGAAGGGCTGGCACGGCCAGACGAAAATTCTGCTGGAAAATCAGGCGGGAGATCATGGGCCGATGGGAGTCACTATGGAGGAAATGGTGCAGATTCGCAATCTGTGCCGTGCTCCTGAGCATATCGGCTTCTGTCTGGATACTTGCCATGCCTTTGCTTCAGGGATGTGGAATGGGCAGCCGGATGAGGACTGGTGGGATAAGGGAGAGGCGCTGGGCTACTGGGCAACACTCGGAGCGGTACATCTTAACGATTCACGCTATGGGGCGGGGTCCTTGAAGGATCGCCATGAGCGAGTGGGGAAAGGCCGAATTGGGGAGCAAGGCTTACGCTGGTTGTTGGAGCACGAGACGATCCGTTCAATCCCTGTTATACTGGAAAGTGCACCCGGTGAGGATGGTACTCATCAGGAAGATATACGCAAGCTCTATTCTTGGTTTGAATAGCCTGAATAGTTATAATATCAGCAGTACACCAACAAGCCACAGAGGGACGATTGATGGATGGAGGAGCGATCGAATGCATTTATATATGGATGATTACAGACCTTGTCCACAAGGCTTCGCGCTCGCCAGAGACGCAGAGGAATGTATAATGATGCTTAGGGAATGCCATGGTCAGATTGACATTCTCTCATTGGATTTCGATCTTGGCCCATGGGGTACGACTGGACTTGAGGTTGCTTCGGCCATTGTGCGAGAGAAGCTGTATCCTAGACGTATTTATCTCCATTCCTCCAGTGATTACGGTAGAAGAGCCATGTATGAGCTACTGTACGAGCATAAGCCAGGTGATGTTCAGTTGTTTAACCATGCCATGCCTCATGAGCTCCTCATTCAGATTGTGGAGGAAGGATAGCCTGCTATGAAGGAGCTTACGCAAAAGGAACTGCAGCGGAGCATCTGGGAAGGATATCGGTTGGCGGTGTATGTGTATACTCCCATGTGCGGAACGTGTGCCGTTGCTCGTAAAATGCTGGAAGTCGTAGAGCAGATGCTGGATACAGATATATTGGTACAAGCCAACATTAATGGCATTCCTCATCTCGTGCAGGAGTATCAGATTGCAAGTGTGCCTGCATTGCTCCTATTCGATGGTGTCAGTGGGAATCCCCGTGTTGTGTATCGTATGGAGTCCGTGCAGCATTTGCTTGAACAGGTGAGGAGTGTAGAAGCATGATATCGATGAAGGATATTGTACTCCAGCGCGGGAATGTCCGCATTCTGGATGATGTCAATCTACAGGTCGGAGAAGATGAGCATTGGGTCATTCTGGGACGAAACGGCTCGGGCAAAACAACCTTGCTGGAGATGATGACAGGTTATCTGTTCCCGACAAGCGGGCAGGTTGAGGTGCTGGGGAATGTATATGGTCAATGTGATGTCCGCGAGGTACGGAAGGATATCGGGTATATCAGTCAATCCTTGCTCGAGAAAATGTCCTTGAAGGACCCGGTGTGGGAAGCAGTGGCGACAGGCGCATATGCGTTCCTCCGCTTTTATCAGGAGATACCTGATGAAGCCAGGGAGAAGGCTATTCAACTACTGCAGGACATGAAGCTTGGACGCACTCTTGAGCAGCCGCTTGGCACACTCTCCCAGGGGGAACGCAAAAAAGTCATGCTAGCCCGTGCTTTGATGGCGGAGCCGAGACTGTTAATCATGGACGAGCCGTGTGCAGGTCTTGATCTGTATGAACGGGAAAATCTGCTGACCGAGATTGATCAATTGCGGCAACGGAATATGTCGGTCATATATGTTACGCACCACATTGAGGAAATTGTGCCTCTGTTCACGCATGTGGCGCTTATTAAAGATGGCAAAATAGCGGCCGCTGGGCCGAAAAAGGAAGTTCTGACAAAAGAAACGATTATGCACACCTATGAAATCAACGTCGATCTGGATTGGCATGAAGACCGGCCGTGGATTCGGGTGCGCACTGGAGGTTAAGGAATTTGGAAGCAATGTTACCGGAATCAGGCCACGGTGAGGATACGGGCAGTCAAGCCCGTTTTATTTGCTCGGCTAATTTTAGTTTTGCACCCTATGCGCAGGAGGAGCTTCGGCGTCTATTCGGCTCGTTGAAGAGCACGATGCTTGTACCAGGAGAAATTTTTCTGGTCACCTTGCCTGCTGAGACTGCAGATGTAGTACGGCGACTTCAGGAGCAGCCTGTCATGTTCTTGCGTCACTTGTTCCCTGTACAGTATCAGGAGCCTGTGGAGGATGCTGAGTCGGCACTGGAGCAGTTAACGAAATATGTACTGGGTCAGCACAAAAAGCTGCAGGGTAGACGAATCTCTATTCAGGTTCGTAAAACAAAAGACTCGTCCTACTGGGCGGAAAGCGCTGGGGCACTTAAGCAGGCTATTACGGATCGTCTGTCGGAGCTACAGGCCGAATTTACGGTGCGTGAGGCAGATTACATTCTATCGGTGCTGGCTGATGGTCCTGTATGGTATGCAGGTCTATCGGAGCCTGCCGACAATCTGTCCGACTGGAATGGTGGAGCGATTCGCTTCCAGAAAGAAGAAGGCCAGGTCTCACGAGCCAAATTCAAGCTACTGGAGGCTGCAGAGCAATTCAGCATTGATTTTACTGCCTATCGTAATGCACTGGATATTGGGGCAGCGCCTGGTGGCTGGACGTCCTTTCTGCTTGAGCGTGGTGTAAAGGTGACAGCTGTTGATCCGGCTAAAATGGACCCGACCGTCATGAGTATGCCGAACCTGACTTACCTGCGAAAAAATGCAGGAGAGGTGCGCTTTCGGGAGCAGCAGTTCGACCTTCTGGTATGCGACATGAGCTGGAGCCCCAAGCAGATGGCTAAATTGGTAACGAATCTGCTGTACAGCCTGGTTAGTGGAGGAACAGCGGTTGTGACGGTAAAACTAATGCATAAGAAGCCGCTTGCCCTCATTCAGGACGTCATATCTACCTTTGAGGATGCGGGGATGCAGGTACAGCGTGCCAAGCAGCTCTTTCATAACCGGGACGAGATTACACTTTATATGATTAAGTATTTGTAGATGTGTGTTTATATGTTATGTGTTATGTGTTATGGACAGATTGTAATGCCTAGCTAAGGGATTTTGCAAAAACTAGTTTACAAATTCTGTACACATGCTATATAATAACTTCTAAATTGTACAGTAACTAATAGCACATACAGGGAAAGCATCCCGAATCACCTCGCAACAGAGGAGGATTCATGGATGACTTTCCCTTTTTTGCGTTGGGAATTGTAGCTGAATAAGGATATGGATATGAGGAGGGATTGTGTTGAGGGCAAAGGAGCGACTTACTCAAGGGGAGGTGCTGGGCAATAGATACCGGATCGTCAGAACGATTGGTGCAGGAGGTATGAGCTGTGTGTATATGGCAGAGGATCTCAAGCTGAGCGGAAAAGTATGGGCGATCAAGGAAACGGCAGTGCAGCATAGCCGCTTAATCGATCTGCGCAGGGAGGCTAGCTTGTTGATCTCGCTCACGCATGCTCGCTTGCCGCGGGTCACTGATTTTTTCGAGGATATGGACAGCGGCTACGTCTATCTGGTGATGGACTTTATCGAGGGGGTGACACTAGAGGAGCATCTACGAAGTTCGGGTGCAGAAGTCCATCGGGATGATCGTATCCGATCGTTCGCACTGCAACTGCTGGATGTTTTGCAATATCTCCATAGCCATCAGCCTACTGTGATTTACCGGGATCTGAAGCCTTCCAATATCATGATTACGCCAGGGTATGAGCTGAAGTGTATTGATTTTGGCATTGCTCGTAATTACAGAGAGGGCTATGAGGAGGACACTGTAAAGCTGGGTACGATAGGCTTTGCAGCACCAGAGCAATATGGAGGAGGTCAGACGGATGAACGCTCGGACCTCTATAGTCTGGGGGCACTCTTACTGTACATGGCCTCATCCGGTAAATATAGCGAATGGCGACCAGAGGTGGATAGAGAGATCCAATCATTGGTACCGGGCGAGCTGCTGACAATCATTCGCAAATTACTGCGCTATAGTCCTGCTGAACGCTATCAGACAGCGCAAGAGGTAATTGCCGATATCCAGTTCAGCATGTCTGGGGGTGAATGGAAAGATAGCCACCGCAATAAGGGGGGCGGACATAGCAGCACGCGGGTTGTTGCAGTTCTAGGCACGGCAGCTGGTTGTGGAGTGACCCACACGGCTATTGCCATTAGCCATTTTCTTGAAAGAAATGGATATTTGGTTGCTTTGGCAGAAATGAACGAAGGGACCCGGGCATTTGATCAAATACGAGGCCTAATGGAGGGGGAAGCGAAATCTATTCAGCAGGATCGGGGTAATCGCTCCTTTAGCCTAGAGGGAGTGCATTACTGGCGGCGAACCTCCAGAGCGGACGTTATTGCTTTACTTGGCGGGACCTATGAATGGATTGTCCTTGATATGGGACATCTGAGTAATATGTACAGCCTTGAAGAATTCCAGCGTGCAGACTTCCCGATTATCGTCGCGCCAGGAGCCGAATGGCGAGTAGCTGATCTGATACATTTTGTCCAAACGCTGCCTTGCGAGCCGCAAGCAAGATGGAGCTATTGCCTTCCACTCGCCTCCCAGGAGGTTGCTTCCAGGGTTGGGCGTGATCTGAAGACAAGGCGGATGTTTGCTCTTCCGCTACATCTGGATCCATTTGGTCCAAACGTGGATATGGAGCGAGAATTAAGTAAATTGATTCATGGCTCCATGCCAGCACGCAAAAAGCGGTTTCGTTTCTTGTTAAGAAGATAGAATGAGGGAGGATCAGCTGGAATGTCCAGATTTAGACTTCGCCATAAGCAACTCGCACTCGCTGTAGGGATAGGGGCAGCCATCACAATGCTAATCTGTACAGCAGTAGGTATTTGGATCATGAAGAGTGTACAAGGCAACTATAGAGAGCAGCGTTCTGCACTGGAGCATCAGCTTGTTGAAGCCCAGAAGATTTTACAGCAGGAATTCAAGGAGGTTCCCCTTGTGTCCAGGGCACGCGAAGCAGGGGATCAGCTGTCGACAGAGGATATTGCGATGGTTCGCTTACCAGTGACAGCATTGCCCGAGAATATTTTGGCGTTGGAGGATGTGATAGGTAAGTACACCAAAATTTCTTTACCAACGAACACCCCAGTTACTGCATCCATGCTGTTCACTAAGGGGGTAACTGCAGCAGATTTACGGTATCAGGAGTTTCGACTAATTCAGCTTCCACAGAAGCTAAAGCAAAGGGAGTTCGTGGATGTTCGCATCAAGTTTCCGACGGGCGAGGACTTTATCATCTTATCCAAGAAAGAAATTAAAGATCTATCTGGAGATCTGATTACTTATGAAATGAGTGAGGAAGAGATACTCATGATGTCAAGTGCTATTGTAGACGCCTATATTCATGATGCAAAGATATATGCACTTAGCTATGTAGACCCTTATATGCAAAAGAATGCGGTGGTCACCTACCCACCAAAGCAGGAGGTACGCAAGCTCATTCAATCAGATCCGAATATCGTACAAATTGCGACCAAGCAGCTTGAAATCCGCAAAAGAGAAACACTTGAGACGCATCTCATCAATATGTCGGAGGCGGAGCGACAGAACTATAAGGCTGGAGCAGGTATGCAAAGCCAAGGGGAAACTGGATTAAATAGCACCAGCTACGCTGAGAAAGGCAGTAACGAGTATACTTCAGAGCTCCCACCTGTAAGCGCTTATCCAACTAGCTCCACAGATTCCAATGTGAATGTAAATTCCTCAATTGAAGACGCAAAGGCTAATCATCAGCAAGAACAGAGCAATCAAGAGATGGGCAGTTCTTCAAACAAGGTATTATCAAACTTAGATCCGATAACTCAATCAAATTCAGTCAAAGTAACGGATGCAGAAGATTCTGCAATAGCTACTGAGGATGTCATCTATGGCCAACAGCCGGAGAAGCACGTAGAACCATAAAGAGGAGCATGTTGTGTGAAGAAGATATTGTTCATAGGGGCCTGTGATAAATCTGAGCTATTAATGTACTGTGCGAAAATTATGTTCAAGGCAGAGTGGCATGTATTGATCGTTGATGCCACCATGCAGCAGAGATACAGCTATATGATTCCGGAGTTTGGATCGAAGCAGCTCATTACCGAATGTAACGGATTTGATGTTGCTACGAACTTTCGTCCTTCTTGTGCAACTGGGAAGACATGCTATGAAGTCCTGAATACAGAATTACGGCAGGAACAGAAGAGCTTGAGCGCATACGATTTTGTATTAATTGATACCGACACCCAGTCATTTCTTGAGCCGGATTCAATTCGGCAGTGGGGAATGATAGACCAGCATGTGCTTGTATCGAATACGGATCGGTACACAATTAGCTGCAATATAGCCATGTTGGAGATGTATCTAGGACAGATGCAGACGGATCTTATACCCTTTACAGAGATACACTATCCATTTGTAGAAACGATTGTCGATCCAGAATATTTACGGTCTACCTTGTCTCATTTACCGATTATGTTTGAAGAGGGGCGCGAGTTTTTATTTTATCTGGATGAGAGGGAACTGGCCCTGAAGAGTAAGATGCAATTCGAATCAGAGTTTCGATTGAAGTCCCTTGCGAGGGCAACCAAGCGCAATCTGCTCCATCTGCTTCGGATCTGGACAGAGGCTTCACCGAAGCAATTACAGGGAGCACTGAAATTAGCCGAAAGGGGAAGATAGGATGGCAATTATTACTTTTTGGAGTCCTGAGCATGGGAGAGGTAACTCAGCTAATGCTGCAGCAGTAGGCACGTTGCTTGGACTTGAGTATGACCTGCGAACGTTAATGGTGCAGATGCAGCAGCGTGGGGGAGATTTACAGGGAGCATTCGCTAAATCCAAGGAGCTGCAGCTTAAAAATTTTGTGAATACAGCTACTTCAGGTCTGGATGCCTTGGAGCGACTACTAAGAACGAAGCGACTTACTCCAGAGAGCATCAGCAATCACTCTATTTCGTTGGAGCCTGGCAGGCTGGATTTACTGCTAGGAACTAATAAACAAGGTCGAGCTTATCAGGCTCACTCCTATAGGGAAGAGCTTTCAAGGACGCTACCGTTTATGTTTGAGCAGGCGAATCGGTATTATCAGGCGATCATATTGGATGTGTGCAGTGGTTTCGAGAATCCAGTGACCAACCGACTGCTGGAGCAGTCCGATCTGATCGTGGTGAGTCTGGGGCAAGAGACAGATGGGATTGAGAGATGTATTCATCCACAGTTTTGGCCGGAGCCACTTCAACATAAGCCCAAGCTTATTCTCCTATCTCAATATGACAGCAAATCTAAATATAGCTTGGTAAATCTGAAGCGTGCGTATCGGATCCAATGGCCTGTTCTAACGGTACCGTATCTTTCAGCTTATCGGGATGCCGTAAATGACAAGGATGTGCTGTCCTGGTTCCGGCGTACACGTCATGTCGGTAGGCATCACGATAGTTACTCATTTATCAATGATGTACAGCGAATTACCAAGGAGATTTTAATTCAGGTGGGAGTTAATACAGAGGTTAAGAGGATGGAGAGGGGAATATCGTAGTGACGTTGCTTGTAAATGGCGTCATCATTTGTGTGATTCTGCTTACTTTGATCATATGGTGCGTTTACCGATTGAAAAGATTGAATGCTTACGCAGCTCCAGCTACAATATTGCCTCCGCTGGAACGGGAAAAGTACAGTCTACAAGTGATGATTCAGTACATTAAAGATCAATTCAATGAATTGACTGGGGCCAACCTGTACGATCTGGCATTGGATTTAGAGGATTTTAATCGTCATAAGCAGACGCGCACTGAATTGAAGGCAGCCTTAAAAGGCTGTAATAGTGGTGACCTATACGACAAGCTGTACATTAAGGAGCTTATCTATGATTTGCTCGTTCGAGACTATGGGCTGAACGAGCACAATGTAGATCAGATCATTCCTTTTGAGGAAGCAGCCCAGCTTACGGTCCAGGATCAGTTTGATATCCTGCTTCAATTGTATAAGCGAGAGCATCAGTACAAAGCGCTCTCCCGCATGATTGACGAGTATCGTCTGGATGATCTCAAGCAGGTCATTGAACAGGGTGATACGGAATCTTACATCATTACGGCAGAGGAAATCAGGCACATATACTGGCAGAAGGTAAGAGGCAGCCTTAGCCTTGAGGACAAGCTGCAGGTCATTACGCAAAGGATTTATCAGAGCTTCAAAGGATTCGGGGTTATTGATGAGATTCGCAACATGGACATTGACGGTGTGTCGGGGGGAGTGTCAGGTATTCCTTCGTCTATGAAAGATATTGAGGATGAAGGGGAGATGCTGATGACGATGCGAGCAAGTTCTTCGCAGGATGCCACTCATTCGATCTGGATTATGTATCGTGGCAAAACCATCCATCTGTCCTTCTTATCTTTTGGTAATGAATTAGAGCTGAAGCGAATCTGCCAGACGATTTATAAATGGAACAATCCAGGTCAGCTCACAGAGCAGAATGGTTATATTGTTAATGACATGAAGGATCATTCCCGCATTGTGGTCATGCGTCCTCCTTTCGCCGAATCATGGGTGTTTTTTAATCGAAAGTTCAATCTGTCTTATACGAATCTGGAGCAGTTTCTACAACCTGAGGATGGAGAGCCTGTACGTAATACGGACCTGCCTGCCGAATTGATTGCGCTCTTGATGAAAGGGGCGCGAGTTACGGCCGTTACTGGTGATCAGGGAACCGGAAAATCCACTCTGATGATGGCCATGACTCGGTACATTCATGGGTATTTGACACTGCGGGTGCAGGAAATGGCTTTTGAGCTCCATCTGCGAAAGCTGTTTCCACAGCGTAATATCGTATCTATACGCGAGACAGCCGATATTACGGGCCAGAAAGGCATGGACATTCAGAAGAAGACGGATGGAGCTGTTAACATCATCGGTGAGGCAGCTACAGCGGAGCAAGTGACCTGGTTTTTGCAGGCGGGAACTGTCGCCAGCTTGTTTACGATTTTATCACACCATGCCAAGACGTTTCGGGATTTGGTCTACTCGCTTCGTAATTCGACTCTTCAGACAGGGCTATTTCGTAATGAGTCCATTGCCGAGCAGCAGGTCGTAAATGTATTGGATTTTGATATCCATTTGTTCAAGGATGCCCAAGGGCGAAGATACATTGAACGAATAACCGAATGTGTTCCTTTACTGGATCAGGAGTCTTACCCGAATCAGCCTGAACAGGCTGCCATGGAGTTTTACAGGCGCATGACAGATCGCAAGACCTTCGAGGGGCGGGATATCATCGTATATGAGAATGGCGGGTATGTTGCCAAGCACCCCATTTCAGAACAACAAACATCAGAAATGATGAAGCATCTGAATGAAGCAGATCGTGCCAAGCTGCTTGATTTCATATCTGTCTATTGGGGGCAGTCTGCATGAATCTTTGGCTTTTATTCGGGATAGCCTTTGGAGGCTTCATATTATTCATCCTGTTGTTTTTTCTTCTTACGATCGGCAACCAGCGGGCTAGACAGAAGAATATCCTGCAGCAGCAGTTTGGCAGACGTGCTAGACAGCATCGACTTAACGTGCTCTACCAAAGGTCGTATGTACATTTTCAGAGAGTAGCTCCTCTACGCAGGTACATTTGGAAGATTCGCAAGCGCCTTGAGGTGCTGGATTCTTTCGATGAGTACACAATTCGTCGTCAGACGATGAGAATTACATTCACCACCTTGATCTCGACTACAGTATTGGTAATACTGTTCTGCCTGATCAGTCGTGATTTCATTACGATGTGCTTCATTTTGTTTGGAGCTGTCGTGGTGAATGGAATCATGATTACGACGTTCGTGAACCGTGTAGAGGATCGCCTGCTGAAGCAGTCTGTTATTTTATTTGAAAATACACGACACCAATTCCAGCGTACTAAAAATGTTGAGGAAGCCATTTATGAAGCTAGCCAGAGTGCTCCTCATGAGACAGCTAGCCATGGAGAACGTATCTATGAGATTTTAACAGCAGATGATCAGCAAAGGGCACTGGATATCTACTATGAAGTTGCGCCCAACAAATATTATAAAATGTTCACGGGCTTCTCTTATCTGGTCTCAGAGTATGGGGATCGAATCGTACGTGATTCCTCTATGTACTTGAATGCGATTGCGAAGCTGATTCAGGACATAAATTATGAAATCCTGCGCAGAGATAGGCTTAATTATCTTCTCAAGGGACTTTCTACGATCGCAGTACTCTCGGTTCTGTTCATTCAGCCAATTGAGGGCTGGGCGCGAAGGTATTTTCCAGTCATGAGTGACTTTTACACAAGTAAAATGGGCTTTTTTACAAAAGTGTTCTTCTTCCTGGTTGTGCTTTTATGCTACGTCATGATTAAGAAGCTGCTTGCCAATGATGAAGCGAGATACTTAGCCAAGTCGGAGCGGGTGCTATGGGAGAAGCTTTTATATATCAGGGTACTGCCTCTACGATGGTTGGTAGACCGGCTCGTGCCGCAGCGACATCAGAAAGAGCATTTTAGGCTTGTCCAATTGATCAAGAACGCGAATTCTTATCTAACGTTGGAATGGCTTTATGTACAGCGCGTGCTCCTCTGTGTGATCGTATTTGTTATGTCGGTAACGATGTTCATCTACATGCATTCACTAGCTACACACAACGTATTATATGATCCACTGAGGGGTACAGGAGTGTTTGGAAGGCTGGGTCCTAATGAGCTAAAGATTGCTCAACAGAATACAGATTTTGATCGTGCAATAATTCAGACGCTGGATCAGGGAACAGAGGTTACCCCCGAAAGGTTAAGGACCTTAATCAGTACACTCACACAGACTAGTGAGCATGATACGAGAACGACTGCAGCAGCTAATCGAATCTATCATAAATATATGGAGATTCAACAGGAATATTTCAAATGGTGGGAGCTACTCTTTACCCTGCTACTAGCAGCAGCAGCTTATCACTGGCCCGTCTGGCTGCTGCATTTTCAGAAGAAAGTACGTTACATGGAAATGCAGGACGAGGTGGATCAATTTCATACCATTATATCGATTTTGGCTCATTTCGAACGAATGGACGTTGAGACCGTTATGGAATGGATGGAACGATACAGTGTAATTTTCAAGGACCCGCTTAAGAATGCGCTTAATAACTTCAGTAGTGGCCAAGAGGAGGCCTTGGAGGATCTGAGAGAAATCGTATCTTTTGAAGCTTTTGGGAGAATCATCGAGAAGCTGCAGCTGTCCGTCGAGAAAATTCCATTAAGGCAGGCATTTGATGATCTGGAGTTGACACAGGAATATTACTCCGAGAAAAGAAAGGAGCATTTCAACAGATTAATTGAGGTAAAAGCTTTTTGGGGAAGAGCTCTGGGTCTTACCCCATCATTTTATCTGATTTTCTTGTATCTGGTGGTGCCGATGGTGTATCTAAGTATCATGCAGACGGCAGAGTCCTTTCAGCAAATTACGAGAATATCAGGAAGATAGATAGAGATCAACTCGAAGTATGAATCATTTTAAAAGGAGATAAGGACATGAGTACAGCAGCAAAAGCTATTTTAGGAGCCGCCGGGCTATTTTTGGCTATCGCTCTCATTACGCTAAGTGTGACGTTATTTGGTACAGCCCAGGAGGGGGCGAAGCAAGCACAAACGGAGTTTTCTGCCATTCAGACCGAGCTATCTGGTCAGTCCTATGCTGGTTATGACAACACGATTTTGACAGGTAGCCAGGTAGTGAATACGATCCGCAAGTATTCAAATAAAGAGGATTTTTCGGTGAGGGTTATTACCAATAAAAATTCGGGAGGTACTTCTTATACCAAAGGTAACATTGGTGGGACTACGAAGCCGACTTCAAATGAATATGTGAATCCATCTGGTCAATTTGAAGGCACGATTGAGCGGGATGTCAACAATGTCGTGACAGGAATTGTATTTAAGCAGAGATAGCACTTCAAGCTGGACTTAGGATGGGATCGGGAGCATGAACGTAGTAGGAAAAATATTATTTGTGTCAGTTAGCGTAGGACTATTTATTGCAGCAATCACAGTGGCAATATCGTTGTATAGTCAGAGCCAGGCTGCTCTGGCCATGGTGGATGAAGCGATAAGCTCAAGGGATAGAGACTTGATCATGAGTCCTGTCGTAGAGGGGAACGAGGTTGTGAATGGTACTACGGTTCTCCAGTCCATATTTCAGATTGCTGAGATTGATGCGGATATTTTGGTGGATGGGTATCTCTTTCAAAAAGATGCTGACATCCATGAGACGAATGTCGGTATGATCTCGCTGAAGTCGGTCTATGGCATAGAGTATTTCAGAAACGATCAAGGAAAGCTCGAACGCGTTGTTTTCCGCAAAAAGTAAGGATGATGGAAGATGGCCAAATACGTACTTTACCCTTTTGTTTTTTTGATCGCTTGTGGTCTGCTGTATATTTATCCGATGCAATCAGCCTTTGACCAGCAGGATCAAGTTGCTTATAACATGGCTTATCGGGCAACGACCAACTTTGTGGACGCAGCCCGGAATAAGGGATATATTACTCCAGTGATGTATAACGATTTTGTACAGGAACTAGGGACCTGGAATCTCTATGATATCCAGCTTGAACATAAGGCAAAGCAATATCATCCGATATACTCGGATCTGGAAGATCCAGACTCTTTTACAGGACGGACTGACGTATTCTATGATGCGCGATACACCAAAGAAGTTATGGCAACGTTATTTCCAGGAGAGTCGACCTCTGATGAGAGCGCTAGTCGTAAGTATTATATGAGAACCGGGGACTTCTTTTCTGTGACTGTCAGGAATACGAACACGACAAAGGCTACATTGATCCGAGATTTTCTGACGGGTAATGAATCCATTGGTTATAACAGGATCTATATTCCGTATGGAGGCATGATCCTGAATGAAGATTTTTAGTTGGGTTATGGTATTTGTCATAATTGTGTTCTCAATGTTCTTTAAGAATGACCTGAGAGTGATGGAGCAGGAGCGCACACAGGAAGCTATGGTTATGTATAACGGAGCTTTTCAGGCGGCTGTGCAGGATGCAGCTTTTGCATTGCAGATGAATGAGAACCAGAACCTGGAAAGTAATTACGGCTCATTGAAGAAAATTCGAGCCAATAAGGAGCTGGCTATAGAAGCTTTCTACGAAAGTTTATTTCATAACACTGGTATCGCAGATGATGCAACAGCTCAAGGTGTCTTGAAAGCTTATATCCCTCTATTAGCTGTTATTGACTACGACGGGATCTGGGTGTATACGAGTGAATCGATCCGTAATGAAAGTGGAGAGCTGGAGAACCGGCAGGTATGGAAGTCAAAAAAAGCATACACGTATCTGGATGAGAAAGGCAATAGCATTGCTTTCACGCTGGATGACTATCTCTATGCTTATGATACTAACAATCAAAAGTGGGCCGAGGGCAGAAGAGAGGAAGTGGCTGCTGAAGTGGATTACAATATTCCGCTGGTCAATGATCCGGAAGCTTTTGAAGCTGTTCGTAGGCAAACGATTATAGATACGGTACAGCGAAATCTGGAGCAAACGATCAATACGTACAATCAGCATGCCAGTCGAGTGGGGATTAGTTACAGGTTTATGTTACCTGTTATTTCACAGGAGGAATGGAATAACACCATCAATGATGTTGGCGTGCTTTCCTTCATACAAGGTGTTCCGGTAGGGATGAATTACTATAACAGCTATGCTCTGGGAGGAAGTAGAGTGATCAAGTCACCAGTGATATATGGATATGAGCAGGATGGTCAGAAAGTATACTATCGAGAGTCGGATCATTTTGGTGGTGAAATTCTGGAGAAATTCGGCAGTGAGCGTGAAGCTGCTCAAGCAGGCTATTATCCTGGTAGACGATAATTGGAATTGGTTTACAATAAATGGATAAAAATTTGGTTAAATAAGGGAAGAGGGTTAAAGTAGATATAGTGATAATAAAAGTGAGAAAAGGGGACTTATACAAATGAAAAAACTAGCTCTAGCCGTGTTAGTAAGTATTACCTTTAGCTCTGCGGTAACTGTTTTAGTAAATACACCAAATATTGCAGTAGCTGCCGCAGCCTTCAAGGATGTGTCAAGCACTCATTGGGCAAAAGCTTCAATTGATACTGCAGTTAACAAGGGGTACTTGAAAGGGTATTCGGATGGTACTTTCCGCCCCAATGCCCCTGTGACACGTGCGGAGTTTGCGGCAATTTTGTCCCGCGTATCCACGAATCAGATTGTGGATGGTGAGGGTAACTTTGCGGATTTGAAAGGGAATTGGAGTGAGCAGGAAGTTGCAAAAGCGGTTGGAATGGGGTTCATTTCAACATCGGATTACTCTGGAGGGTTCAAGCCTTCTACGCAGTTGACTCGCCGCGAGATGGCGAAGTGGATGGCATCTGGGCTGGCTACTGCTCAGGAAGATTTTCAGAAAGCATTAGAAGACACCAAGGATACCCTAGTGCCTGTTGCTGAGTATTATAAGGGTGGCTTGAACAAGGCTGATTATCCTTATGTGTCAGTAGCACTTGGGACAGGTCTGATGAATGGCTATGAGGATGGTTCTTTTGGTACCGCGAAAACAACGACACGTGCTGAAGTAGCTGCGATATTGAGCCGCTATGAAGAAGTGCAGAAGAAAGAAGCTAGTAGCTTCCGTGATCTGAATGAAATGCGTGAAGTAGGTCTGACTGGGACAAACCTGACGTCGGCTACTAACTATGAGTATGTGACTATTAAAGCAACAGGGGTTGTAGCTGATTTCAATCAGGTCCGTGATCAAGCTTTTAAGCTGCGCAACAACCTGGGAACCCAGACCCTTCATCGGATGATTGTGGTGGATGCGACAACGGATAAGAAACCTAAGAACCTGTATGGAAAGATGTTTATTGATAAGAAGTTCAGTGCCTCGATTGATGCTGATCGCTACAATGTATTTGTAGAAACTACAGTTACACCAAATGGAGATAATTTAAGCAACTTAGCATTTGCAAATGCAACTGGAAATCATTTTACAAGCGGCTATAACTTTAGAAGTGGGACTTTATCCAAATATGGAGTGAATGCTTTGCCAAAAGACGATTATGTCCTATCAGGATTCTTTAAAAAAGAAAGAACTCAAAGATTTTGGATGCAAACTTCAATAAGTAAAGAGTATGAGGCAGATGTCTTGTCTGAGGGGATTACAGTAAATGGGAGTCATACGCTATTCTATTTACCAGATGATAAGTAGGGATGGTGTTATGTGAATTTAACAAATAAACTTTATGTTCTTTTTTTGGGTTTTCTCTTTTTCTCCTTTGTTATTTCTCACTATACAGTGAGGGCATCTGATCCACTTACAGAGGTAAGTGGATCATTAGAAGATCAATTACCATTAAAAGACCTATATGTTACTCCAACAGGCCCGGTTAAGCAACAGAAGTACGTCATTCCAGTTTCCGGTGTAAAGGATGCTAATCCAGGAATTTACTGGTTTCAAAAGGACGATGGAGCCTGGTATGCTACTTCATTCCGAGCGTCGGGGGGGCAAAAAAAGACTGATAACATTGGGTCGGATCAAGATCCATGGCCGGCAGTTGAAGATGTTACAGACAAGATTAATATGAATAATGATACGTATAAGCCTCTAATGTATCAAGACAACAAAAGGCAACCATACAGCCCGAGTCAAGTATCAAATGCTCACATTGCTAAGGTGAAAACAACAAACAATCAAGGGAAAACGTCATTAATTACTAAATTGGAGATTGCAGATTTATATTTTGTTTTAATAACTTCTCGCTCAGGAGAAAAAGGAGTAAGACCCCAAGATGGCAACGGAGATTATCAAGAAGAATATAATCGAGATCAAGTAGTAAATGGTAGAGTTTCCAAACGGCCTAATGGAGCTCCCAAAAAGACGGCTCTGTATCTCACTCCAGTCGATCTCGAATGGAGAGGCACTATCGTAGAGCACAAGAAGATCCAAGTCACAGGAAAACAACAACTTGCGATTGACGAGCAAACTCAATTCACCGCTGAGGTAGCCACACAGGCGCCGGGTCAAACGAGCTTCGGCAACTGGTTCGATGTGACAACACGTAACAGTGAAACTGATAGGACAGAGTGGAAATCAGACAACAGCAATATTGCTACCGTCGATCCGCAGACGGGCATGGTCACCGCTAAAGCCAAAGGTACTGCTAAAATCACTGGAACCTGGAAAAGTGATATTTACTGGCTGACTGCTTCAGTAGTAGTAGCCGTGGATGGAGAAGAACTGCCCGAGCCGGAGCAGGAACCTGGAGTTGTATGCACTAATCCCACTTTAGCAGGTACACAGACAGGTAGCCTGATGAATGGCAGTGCTGTAGGCAAAATTAAGGCCGATGAGCGTAACAGTGAAAAGTTTGAAGTGGCCAAAGGGATTCCGACCAGTGAGAGTCTATATGGTGTCGTTCAGGCACGGGAGTACCTGTATAACAACAAATTTGAAAAATTCACGGGTACATGTACCTTTACGGTTCCTGTTTCCAAGACATATAACCTGAAATGGAAAGAGGTAGAAGAGCGAGAGCGACCTGACGGCACATCGCGAACGGTTACTGTCAATAAATCCAGTAGTGTTTCCGTGAATCCACATTATGATATCGTTCGTCCCTATTCGTACTGGACCGTTCTAGAAATGCAAGCATTTAAAATCGACAATGCGAAGCTGCAAAACTACGCCTTTGAAGGCGGAGAGATTGTAATTCAGCCAGGAAGTAGCTATGACAGTCCAACAATGATGCTGGAGACTAATGTAGAACATATCGAGTATCCAGAGATCGTAACAGCTCGTGCACCAAGCCAAACCATCGATGGTGGCAACAGTGAACCAGATGTGCCGGATCAAAACCTAAAATCCTATGCAGAAGCTGCCACCCCACAGTTGAATGTACGAAATGATGTATTGGAGTTCAATGGTGAAACCATTATGGACGGTGCGATCGTTAAAACTAATGGACCCGCTCCAGGCCGAATTCCAACGCCTCTAAGCATTAACGAAAACGCCTTGTTTAAGCCACATAATATGATTCCGAAGACGAAGCCGAATCAAGCCGATAATGCTTCCACTGGAACAATTACCTATATACCGCTAGAAGGAAGCCTAGGAGAGACAACGAATCAGGAGCAACCTGTTGGAAATCTCAATCCAGTAACTGTTCATACTCCTGTAGTCATGTATCCGAGCATTACGGACGACAAGGCGTATAACCAGCGGGTATCACCGACGTCTGGACGTGCAGCACTCATATTGGATCGATCATTTACGGTGACAATGCCAACGAGTGGTCCACACCGAGATATTCGCGGATTTGGCAATCGGGACTATGCAAAATATGTGGCATACAAGCAGGTACTCTTCGAATTTGATGTGTACAACGAGGATAACGACAAATATATCCCGAAAAATACGTGGATTGATATTCCAATTGTTCAATTGACTACGACATTTCGTATGCCAACATGGGTAGATGAAGGCAACTATACTGTCCATTTTCGATCTATCGCGGAGAATGCACCTACCGGATTCACATGGCAGAATATGGCCAATACTGACTTGAGTCATCACGTTGCTATTAATACGATTCCTGTACAAGTAATTGGTCGGCTGTACGACTTCAAAATTACAGACATTGCCGACTACGATTGGGAAACTGTCTTCCGTACTAAAAAAGGGAGTATTCAGCCTACTGGAGTAGCATATTGGGTGGGCACGAACTCTATCGATGGCGCAAAACGCGGGAATATCTTTCCGTATGTGTTACCGATACGACCAGGCAGTCACCCGAATACAGGATATAAAAATGTCGCGATTAAGACAGGCTATCATTTCAAATTCGATTTCAAGACGAAGGGGAATATGTTTGCTGCTAATGATCGAGTAAAGATCTTACCTACCTTTTACTTCATCAATAAGGATGGTAGTGATCGTCAGAAAGTAGATCTGTATTACCACAACCAGACGACAGGTCAAAAATTCGTGAAAATCGGATCTACTCAAGACACTGTGCAGCGAAGCATCATACTTAATGACCGTTTGCGGAATGTCCCTACCGTGGATATCAGCAATACAGCTAAGTTCGTCGCAACCTATGGTAATTTGAAGTTTGAGCAACAAGCAAAGCAAAAGGCGGTGATAGGCGGATATAGTCAGCTAAATTTGACGCAGCAGGTTCGTACCTTGATCGGACCAACACGGCAAGTTCCCGAAACAGTAGACAAAAGTCGTGCCATAGCCGCCGAACAGCAGTGGTATGGCGAATATAGCTTGCCTGCAGCTCCATATGTAGTGCCAGCTGGATTCAGCATTTCGGAGTATGGGAGAACCCATAAGCTAACCGATAAATCACCCATTTTCTTACGAGATGGTTATATCGTAGTCAACTTCAACATCGAGACGTATCGCGATGGAGAAGAGCAGCCATATCTTCGATATTATCGTTTGCCAGGTGCGACGACACCTTTGGACAATCAGTGGCAGTTAGAAGGTTACAGCAAAATTGCAAAAGATCGCTATGGCAACTCCTTTGACGCTCTAGATGGAGATGTAGCGTACTACCACGGATATTTATCCAGCTATGATGATTTCAGATCCAACGTAACGCATTAATAGTAAAGGAGGAACGCTATGAGGGGATTTAAGCTCATGTTGACCGTGGTGCTCTTCTCTAGTATCTTCACTTCGTATTTTAATACGGTGCATAGTGAAAATCGAAGTCGGGATGAAGCAGTAATCAACATGGTTTTACTTCATTCAAATGACATGGATTCTGGTCTAGCTAGGATCAATCTTGATCCAGTTGAAGCTCTGGAAGAATCTCAACCCACTGAACAAAATTCGCATAACAACGTAAATACAATACTTTCTAATACGGTAAGATTAATGGATCAAATTGCGCCTGATATGCCCAATATCAGTGTGAATTACTTGAATTGGGAAAGTAATGACATCCGTGTCATAATCCAGCATGGCTACGACACTAGTGGTAGTGGTGTTAAGAAGAGTCAGTATCGTGTGGATGAGCGAGAATGGCAGGATTATTCTGGCCCAGTTACTCTAAAGGCTCAGGATCGGGCTCAGATTCTATCGGCTCGGACCATTGACCGAGCCGGGCATATCAGCCAACTTACTCATACGAGCCTGCAGATCAAGCGTATTCGTCCTGCGGCACCTAAGATCGCGCTTAGTTCAACGAATTATACGAAGGAAGCTGTGGAGATTCAATTAACGGGCCCCAAGGCCGGACAGGAGAAAGTACAGTATCGTATTGGAGAACAGGGGGAGTGGGTGGATTACATCGGACCTTTTCAAGTGAAAACCTCTGGTCGTACGACTGTGTTTGCACGGACGCTCAGTATCGAGGCTATAGCAAGTGATATGGTTTCTGCGGATGTTAAGATTGAGCCTGTATCAGCTATCTTTACGGCCTCAGTAAACATGCTTACGGCTGAACAATGGGAGCAAAGAGGAGTGACACAAACCAAGCCATTGTTCTCCTTTGTGAAGACATTTAGCCAGCAGATACGGTACGGGTTCATCGATTTACAGAAACGATTCGACGGTCGAATAAAAGTGAAGCTTCAGCAGCCAATAATCATTCTTTCAACGAAGGGACGTAAATTGAAGTTTGAATCCAATAAGGTTCTTGAAAGAAGGCGGAACCAGTACAAGAGCAACCAGGTTGATTCATCTCGTCGCAGACGAATGAGCGTCTTTCTGGCAGTAATAGTCTTGCTACAAAGCTTTGGTAGTGTCATCGCACCACTCAAATCCTATGCGGCAGATCATATGTATAATTTTAATCGATATGAAGCTGTAGCTACTCCATATGGACCTTGGACTAGTCATTTTGGCGGAGATCCTAAGGTTGATGGTGGTGTAGGAGGAAGAATCATCGACTGGCACATTAAGGCAGTAATGTACCAGCATGCTAGATTTGATAGCACTAGTGGGGAATATATTCTTTACGGGGACAAGACAACAATGGAAATTAGAACGGCGAATACCAACTCAAATGATTATGATATTAGAGATTATCCATATGTTGCTTCTATTAGTAGTGAGAATCGGCAAAACCCTGGATACCAAGCCAGAGAAATGCCCCAAAAGACACTAAGGATTGCACGATACTCCTCTTATGATCAAAGTGAGAGCGAGGCCCGAATTATTTTTAATGATTATACATCAACACCAAGTGGCTATCATTACAGCCCTGGTAACTTTGTAACAACAGTGCAAGCTACAGATGGGTCTTATCCAGACCATGGAAGGGCAGCAGATGGCTACTTTTACGTTAGGGGTAGTGTCGTAAATGCCGTTCCCTCCATAGCAATATCTACTGCTGGTACACACTATATTTCTGAAGCCAATGGGCATAACACGATCACCATTTCTGGAACAGCCTCGGACGCGGATGGCGATACGCTGACCATCATAGGGAATCTAGGTGGTGTGACGAAATCCGTTACAATCTATCCGGGAGTCTGGTCTTTAACATGGTCTGGATTGGAGCTGTCGGAAGGATCAAAGTCCATGAGTGTCAGCGTGAGTGATGGATATGGAGGTACAACTTCCACTATGTATACTGGAAGCTTTATCGTCGATAAGACCGCACCAACAGCACCATCGATCACAGCGGATCGTAGTGGCTGGTACAACGGAAATAAGATGATAACAATCACACATGGTTCCGATAGCTACAGTGGCGTACAAAACTCACAGATACAAATCGGTAATGGCGGATGGATGGACTATGCAGCTCCATTCACTGTCAATGAGCGTACAACGGTGAACGCCCGAACTATTGACAAGGCAGGAAATATAAGCGCCATCTCTAGTCTGGATACACAAATTGATAGATCAACCCCGTCAGCACCAACGGTTACGGCGGATCATAGTGGCTGGTATAACGGAAATAAGGTCATTACAATTACTAACGGCCAAGTGGGCGTGAGCGGAATACAGAAATCACTAGTACAGATCGACAATGGGAATTGGACAGACTATACAGCTCCTATCTCTGTCAGTGAACGTGTTATCGTGAATGCACGTACTCTTGATCACGCGGGAAATATGAGCGCTGTGGCTAGTCTGGATACCCAGATCGATAAGGTCCCACCACAGTCGCCAACCTTTGTGCTCACAGGTGGGGCCGAATGGCAGAGTAGGAACATTACCATCAAAATTACACATGGTGATGATTCAGGTGCTAGTGAAATCAAGGAGACGCAATACCGTATTAATGCCGGCAACTGGGAAACCTACACTACTCCGATCATCATAAGTGAAGAGGGCCAGACGGTATATGCCAGGACGTGGGATCATGCAGGTAATGTAAGCAATGAAGCGTCATTGGAAGCGAAAATCGATAAAACTCCTCCAACCTCGCCAATAATTGAAAAAAATCCGGTTGGTGATGCAGCCGGGAATGTTGAAATATCAATTCTACTTGGAACAGATATGATGAGCGGTGTGAAGATGACGGAGTATAAATTGGGAGACGCTTCAGGTTGGCAGACCTATTCGGGACCTATCACCATCACTGAAGAAGGCGAGCATCAGATCTTCGCTCGTAGTACTGATTTTGCAGGCAATCGTAGCATCATTGCAAATGGTATGACAGTCATTGACCGAACACCGCCAACGGTTCCAAGCATTAGCTTGTCCACGAACAGCTACACGCAAGAGAGCGTGCAGTTTACGATCTCTGGCTCTGTGGATACAAGGGACTTCCATTACGAGTATAAGCTTGGCAATGGGAGTTACGTATCTGGAGATCAAGGAGAAGTTACTGAGGATGGTATAACTGTCATTACTGCACATGCAGTAGATGCGGCGGGAAACGTCAGTGCGGAGACGTCTAAGAAGGTCCGTATCGATAACACAAATCCATCCATTCATATTAGTTCATCACAGCGTGGATGGTCACAAGAGATAATTAGAGCTACCATTCAGTACCAAGATCATGGTTCAGGCATCAATCCAGATCGGCGCTATTATCGAGTTACTTCTTCCCCGGAAGAACCTGATAGCTGGGAGCTGGCAAGCAGTAACAGCTTCCAGGTGAATATTACGCAAGAAGGTACTTGGTACATCCATGCCAAGGTGGAGGATATTGTAGGAAACAGTATGGTAGTTAGTTCTTCAGCAATGTACTTACAGCAACCACCTGTAGCACCAGAGCTTTCCGTGCAATCTATCGGTCTCAATGAAGCTGTCCTTCAGTGGACTCTTCCTAACGGAAAGACCTATACAGATGGGTATGAGTACACAATACGCAATCTCACCAATGGGCAAACGATGAATGTCACTTATCCTGGGGATCGGGCGGTAGATCATTCGTTATCACCCGGTACGAACTATGAGTATGTGCTAACGGTTCGAAATCACGTGGGTGAAGCAGTAAGCCATCCTGTTCGTCTGCTTTCTTTACCAGCAGCTCCGAGGAACCTGTCTTTATATCCTGTAGAGCGAGAGGCTGGACAGATCATAGCCAGCTTTGATGCAGTGCAGTCAGCTGATAGCTATAGAATTGTAGCTTTTAACATGGGTTCTCAGCAGGAAGTATATAACCACACGGTAACCGATAACGTATATCAACCGGTTATGAACTTACAGCCGGGGACCGTCTATAACGTAACAGTGTCGGCCATCAATACTACGGGTGAGGGACCTGCTAGGAGTCAATCGATTCTATCGCTGCCAGACGCCCCCAATGGGTTCAAATCGATTTCGATTGGCGAGAATCGCGTGGACCTAATGTGGCATAGTGTGACGACGGCGACTTACTACGCACTGGATCGTGATGGTGCACCTGTCACAGAATCGGTATATGAAGCATTTTCAGATATGGGATTGTCCTCTGGAACGGCGTACGACTATCGTCTCTCTGCGATTAATACTACGGGCGCGGGTACCTACAGCCACATGAATGTGCTCACCTTGCCAGGGATGGTAAATAACTTAACCATAGTTGAAGCGCGGCGTAATGAGCTGTTGATTGCCTGGAATCAGGTTCGGGGAGCATCTGGCTACCGAATTGTTGTCAATGGTGTACAGGAATACATGGTTGGGGCATATGAGCTTCAGGCAACGATTCCGAACCTGCCGTCAGGCACACCAGCGCACATAAGTATCCAGGCACTGAATAGTAGCGGACTAAGCGTAACAAGCTCGGCTTATGGAATCACATTGCCAGATCAGCTTGATGAGGTAAACGTAAGTGATGTTAAGGAGCACTCAGCTGTGATTAGCTGGGCACCTGTTCACGGAGCCACAACATACGAGATCGCTGTCAATAATCGTAAATATACAGTCTCGGATACCCGTCTTGTTGTTCAAGGGCTAAGTGGGGGAACAGCATATCCCTTTCATATTACTGCTGGGAATACTTCTGGATTAGGTGAGAGTCTAAAGGGACACTTTATTACACAGCCAACACAGGTCGTGGGTTTTACTGCAGATAATCCAGAAGACCGATCGTTCATATTGACTTGGGAGCCTGTTAAAGGTGCAACAAAGTATATTGTTTACCAAGGGGAAAAGGAGCTTGATGTTGTTAACGAGACACATATGCTGATCTTGAAACTTGAACCAGGATCCAACTATACGTATAAGGTCATCGCTGTGAATGAGTCAGGTGACGGGTTACCAGGGGAATTCCGCTGGCGGACTTATCCGAGCCCTGTAGAACAGGGCGATGTGTGGGTGAAGGATATAACAACGTCAAGTGCAACCGTAGTATGGAAACAGGTTCCCGGGGCGGACTATTACCAAGTTTACTTAGATGGAAAGCTGTTAGGTGACACGACAGAATTGAGTTACTCTTTTGAGGGTTTTGACAGTTCGGAGCATCATGCAGTTAAAATTGAGCCTGTGAACAGCAGTGGCGCAAGCAAGACTCATGAGGTTCGCTTTGAAACCCTGCCGGATAACGGTTTTACAGTTGAAGTGGATTCCAAGCAGAGCTCTATCACGATAACAGTTGGAAATACGAAATCTAACGATACGATCGTCATTGTGCATGAAGGGGAAGTTATTTACAAAGGTAAAGATGCTGTTTTTGTATGGGGGCCACTGAAGAGTGGAACAAGTTATGAGCTGGAAATCTGGACGGAGAACAGCCAAGGGGCTAAGGGTTCATCTCAGTTCATCAAGGAACGTACCAAGTCCAGTTCTAAGCCATTTTTTCCTATACCAGCTGCCCCTGAAGTGATTAAGGAAGAAAGTGTTATAAGTGCTGGTTCACAAATTACAGATTCACTAGTGACCATACCAGCCCAAAAGGAAGATTTAGAGGATGCGAATAGCGATTTTTCTGGTGTGGGTTTTAAAGACATCGAACGAACCTTTAATCGTGCCAAAATACAGGAACTAGCTGACCGCGGTATTGTAAAAGGTACTTCTGCCAGAACTTATGAGCCAGAACGGGAAGTCACCCGGGCAGAGTTTACATCTATGATGGTTCGTGCCTTACAGTTACCTGAGGAGGATATAACATTAACGTTTAAGGATATCCAACCTACAGAGTGGTATATTTCAGAGTTGAAATCGGCAATTAAGCATGTAGTAGCACGTGGTTTTTCAGATCACGTATTTGCTCCGGATCAATTGATTTCAAGAGAACAGGCCTCCAAAATGCTGGGGAATGTCACTGAGCAACACGGAGAGGCAGGGGTAAAGTTTTATAATGACGAGATGCTGATAGCTGAGTGGGCCAGAGAAGAAGTATTGGGACTCACAAAACACTCATTGCTTCAGGGCTATCCAGATGGGACCTTTCGTCCCAAGCATTACGTGACACGGGCAGAGGCGGCGGAGATGATTTATAACTTGCTGCATTATTTGAACTGAGTTATAGAGGATACCCCGCATCACTTTACAATTTTCAGTGCGTTATGATACGATTACATCATCTTCCAATTTGGATGAAGATTTGAACTTAACTAGTACTACAGTAAAGTGTGAAACAGTATGTGATCACTCATGATCTGTTATCAGATTTTGATGTACTTCGTTAATAAGTCCCCTATTTGGTAAGCGATATAATGTAATTCTTAATTATCAGTTATTTATCTGCAGTTAAAAATGAATAGTTTCAAAAAAACAACACTAGGGGAGCCGAGCAAGTGGCTGAGATGGAACAATTGCGTTCCGGACCCTTTGCACCTGATCTGGGTCATACCAGCGTAGGGAAGTGGTGATAATTTGATACCTATAGACAGCTTTCTTGAGCTTACTTTGTGAAGCTACGGTAATTTTGCGTATTGGCTTTGGATCTGGCAGCATACGCATCGGCCTGTCTGTCGTATATCAATCAGCTTATTTCACCACTTTCCTTTTGGAAGTGGTTTTTTGTTGTCCCTGTACTCTCAACTTGATTCCTACTCCGTATTAGTGATTTGCAATACGAAAGGGGCAATTGTAAATAGAATTACATGGCATCACATCAGCAATACAGGGAGCATGAAGACGTTGAAGGTGCGGTTCCAATGTTTAAAGAGGAGGAGACACGAACATGAAGCTAAAAATTAATGGGCAAGACATGACGTTCGGAGCACATATTAATCGGGTTGATAAGCTGCTGAGCGAGCTCGATTTGCAGGTGAAGACCGTTGTAGTAGAGCTCAATCGAAAAATTTTGGTGCGGGATATGCATCATCAAGCGGTATTGTGCGACGGAGATCGGATTGAGATTGTACACTTTGTAGGAGGCGGTTAAACGTGATACGTGTTAGAAGTAAAACAGCTTCACTTTTGATTACTGCTGGGTACAGGGAATTTGCAAATTTGGGGATACAAATCGAAAGCTGATGCATCCGAAAATGAAAGTATTGCGTCGATTGTACGTTGATTGAAACTGAAGGAGAGGGGAGTGTTCAGGGCATACTGGCCTGGTAGAGTTATAGGCTGTTGCCGAATATATCAGGTGCCGCATACGAGAAGGGTGCAAGAATTACTGACTCGCCCGGGCATCTGGATTGTGTGATATGATTAAGGCAGAAATGATCAGTCATCCGTCTAGTTTATCCTTATCTTAGATGCAGTCATCCGTTCCTCTCCAAGACAGGAATGGAATTGGGTTCGGGCAAGTTGTTACGCTTAATATCATGCTCAATGCTGCTATCAGGAGTGCACTGGTCCCTGTACAGGTAGCAGAGGTAATTAGCAGAACCCATGAAGCTAGCTATTCGTAGAAGCAGATACAGAAATAACGCAGGAATGATCCCGATCAAGCCACATGCTGTGGCAAGCAGCCCATCGGAAGGAATGGTAAGTACGTGAGTGAATCAGTAAAACCAAATGAAATCCAAAACAACCAAGACAACCAACAACCCAAAGGTAACAAGCAGGCTGATAGCAATTATGATATGGAACGGTACTCAAGACAAATCCGTTTTGCTCCGTTCGGGAGTGAGGGCCAGCGGCGGCTATCAACCTCGCATGCACTCGTCATTGGTGCGGGTGCCCTGGGGACAGGAATTGCGGAGACGCTTGTACGCTCAGGTATTGGTACCTTAACGATTGCAGATCGTGATTACGTTGAATGGAGTAATTTACAGCGTCAGCAGCTGTACGATGAGAACGATGCGATCACGCGAACACCCAAGGCGATTGCTGCTCTCAATAGACTTTCGGCCATCAATTCCTCGATCAAGATTCATGCGCACGTGCTGGATGTGAATGTGGAGGAACTGGAAGAGCTCATTGCTGGCGCAGACATCATTATGGATGCGACTGATAATTTTGATACAAGATTACTCATTAATGATATTGCCTGTAAGCATGGAATCCCTTGGGTATACGGTGGATGTGTGGGAAGCTACGGTATTACGTATACATTTATACCAGGAAAAACGCCTTGTCTAAACTGCCTTCTGGGTAGCGTTCCACTTGGTGGAGATACATGCGATACGTCCGGTATTTTGCCGCAGGCAGTGCAACTCGTGACAGCACATCAGACCTCAGAAGCATTGAAGCTGCTCAGCGGGCATGAGGATGTACTACGAGACAAGCTTCTCTCATTTGATGTCTGGCGAAATGAACAGGTAGCGATTGGGGTCAATAACGCAAAAAAAGCGGACTGTCCATCTTGTGGACCAGCCCCACGTTATCCTTATCTGGATGCGGCCAACCGACAAAAAACTGATGTGTTATGCGGAAGAGATACTGTTCAGATCAGACCTTCACGCAAGCTGCAGATTTCGCTCAAGGATATGGCTGAGCAATTGGAGAAAGCGGGTGCAGGACACGTAACATTGAACCCGTTTCTGTTGTCACTGGATCTTGGTGAGAACCGAATTGTGCTGTTCCCTGATGGCCGTGCTCTGATTCATGGTACCAAGGACATCGCCCGAGCAAGAAGTCTGTATCACCGTTATTTTGGCTAAGCTTAACGCTCCCTGAATGTCCACGAATGAATCTACCCATACTGATGACGAGCTTTCCTTTGGAGTATAAAGACAGGACAGAGTACGAACCAAGGAAGGCCCAGATTTGAGCAAACGGGTGAGAGTATTGGAGGACATGATCCTAATTCTGAGTGAAGAGGATGAAAAGGACATCATATTGGCGCTCACAACGGGCGGTTATAAAGTGACATCTTTGCATGATCATGACGAGGCTCTACAATGGCTGCAATCGAAGAATACGGATATAATGCTAATGGAAGTCAAAGGGAGGTTATCTGTGGAGAATCTGCCGCGGGATATTTTAACTTCGCTGAGGATGACCATTCCGCACATTCCCGTAATTTTCCTTCTAGATCGCTATGATCCAGAGAATGTAGTTGGTAGCTTCGAGGCTGGTGCGCAGGACGTAGTTCATGTAGCAGAGGATACTTCGATTGTATTGGCAAGAGTAAGGAATGTATTATGCTGTGTCCACCCGAGGGAGCGTATGCAGAGTCAGCTGGAGATCGGGGATATGATCATTCAACAAGACATTAGACAAGTATGGCGTGCCGGTATTGCAGTGGAGCTTACTCCTAAGGAATTTGATCTGCTGCTGTATCTTGCATTGCAAGTGAATCGGGTGTGCAGCCGTCGCGATATCCTTCGACATGTATGGGAGCATGACTATATCTCTGATACGAATGTGGTAGACGTCTACATACGGCATTTAAGGAAGAAGCTGGATCGTGGTCATAGGCAAAAACTAATCCGCACCAAGCGCGGAATAGGCTATTATATTGCTCAGCCAGAATAACTACAAGCTCATTTGTGTGAACGTTGGACACCATTCCCTCCGGACAAAGGGGGGCCAAGGACATGTAAAGTAGAGGTAGAGATGAAATTAAAGCTGAAGCCAAAGATAAAGGTGTAAAGAAATTTTGAGAAAAACAAGAACCCAAGTAAGTACCAAAGTAAGTACCAAAGTAAGTACCAAAGTAAGTACCAAAGTAAAAACCAAAGTTAGTACCATAACAAGAACCAAAACAAGTTTCAAGCAAACACCAAAAGTAATAGTTAAAAGTGCAACCAAGCGTTAAAACCTGAAATAAAAGCCTAAGCAAATTAAAAGCTAAATCAATTTATTATTAAAGTAAAAAGTGCTCGCATTGGCTGTTGGCAGCCATGCAGAGCACTTTGTCATTTATAACTATTCGGACTAAGTCGTTCATGTACTACTCACTATAATGCATTAGGACGGACTAGAGTACGCGACGAGCCTTCAGATACGTTTTCTTCCAATTGCCGGAGTTCAGATCGGAGATCGTCACACCTGGCTTGCCGTAAGTATGAAGTATTTTCCCATTACCTGCATACACTGCGACGTGAGTTACATTTTTCCCGGTGGCACGACTACCACTGGAGAAGAACACCAGGTCTCCTTTGCGTAGGTTAGCTTTGGATACAGCTTTGCCCTCCTTGGATTGAGCAGCCGACGTTCTCGGCAGATCGACCCCATATTTCTCAAAAATATGCTGCATAAACGAGGAGCAATCGAAGGTTCTAGTTGTGTTCGTAGAAGCTCCGAAATTATAAGGAGTTCCCATGTATTTTTTTCCGTAATTCAATAGGCTGTCGGCAGTGGACTGGCTTGTAGCGGTTGCGGCTTCTGCCGGTTGCACGTCATATATTGCAACGGCACCGAGGCCGATGGATACTGCGAATCCGACAGTAGCGATTTTCTTAAACATTGGTTGTAAATTCATGATGGTTGTACCTCCAAGAAATGTGTAGTCATTCATGCGTGATGAATGCTTGTCCGCTTTCCTGGAATGAGTATAACAGTTTTGTAACTTCCTAAAAGTTGGATGAGGGCATGGAAACCTACTGGCATAGCGATTTTGTGGCTTTTATGAAAAAATGATTAAAATTATGGCATAAAACAAATATTGGGATTTTCAAAAGCTAAAAAAGAGAAGAAACCTTTATATATCAAGGTTCTTCTCTTCTTTTATTGATCGCTAACAGCACGGAGTGAAGGTTATAGAGATTACAAAATTGTCACTTTGTATTTTAATTTTTTAAACCTTTAGTGATTATATTGTGATGGGGAAATACCCGTCACAATGCATCTGCTATATGGAGCCTGGCGCGATGATCTGATATTACTTTATGTAACCATGCTATGGGCAACGTATTAATACGTATATATGAACAAACTCAACTTACAAAAGCGTATTAACAAGTGTAACGCGTATTAAAGTCTAGCTGGTATGTGCTAACTATAGACACCACTGGCTTGCCCCGTATTATACTTACCTTACGGTTGTCATACAATATCTGCCTTAAGGGACCATGCTACATTCACTTATAAAGCAATCTGCATGACTTTCCAAATCAGCTCAGTCACGGCTTTGGAACACGAGAAGCACTCCGCTACGGATGGTGATTACGCCTGTGTCTTCAACCAGATGATTGCTAATGCCTCTGGATTGCCCGATCTGAAGTGTCGCATTAACTAATGGATACTGGAAGCCCTCCAGGGTAATCCCTGTCACTTCAGGAGTCAGAGGAAGGAGAGAGATATAGGTGTAGCCCATAGATTTCACTTCCAACGATGAGTCAGTGAGCATTATGTAATTATGTGCATCCTTGATGCTGCATGGTATGTGGTGCTGTAATACCTGCTTCAGCAGTTGAATGTTAGCCAAAGTGTGGTCCATTCTCGTCCCTGTAGCGCCGAGCAGAAGGATCTCATCAGGTTGCTGCTCCAGTGCCAGCTCGATAGCTAGTTCAGTATCCGTAAGATCCTTGTCTACGGCATCACAGGCCAAGAGTCGCTCTGCATAATCTTCAATCTGATGAAGCTGCTCTGGATGGATCGAATCGAAATCTCCGACTGCGAGATGAATTGGTATATGATGCTGCATCAGGTAGAGTGCTCCGCGATCTGCTCCAATGATAAAGTCATTCGCCTGAATTTCCTTCCAATCCTCCTCATGAAGCTGGCCCCCTGAGTAGATTACTACACGCTTGTGTGTCACATTCTCATCTCCTTGAATTCTAAAGCTTGCTTGCTGCTCTGTCCATTTCCTCAAAATAAGGCTCAGCCCCTTGCTCATCGCGACATTCCTGTGTAACGTGTACCCAGCGAGAGCAGTAGCTCCTGATCTTTCATTGCACCCAAGCTGCCCGATTATTAAATTATGTATTATATAGAAGTAGAAGCTTATAGGTTGTTACGAGGAGGCGCATTTTACCTCAATCTACCTAATACAAGATCTCTTACAAGATCACTTTACAAAATATCTTTACACATTCCTATATAACCTACCTATATAACATCCCTTTTATAACAGCCTTTGCAACTAAATATTTACTTCGGTAGCGCATCATGTATTGGCAGACCTGAATAAGTCTATTGCAATTTGATCGTTTTATAGTATAACGCTGATTATTCTCTTGCACAATTCGGCGCCATGCCGCTACAATAGATTTCATGTGAAAGATGACACCACAGGTTATATTTTCAGAAGCATTGGGATAATGCTCGGTGCGGGGACAACAAGCGACAAACATATGGAGAGGAAGCGTAGAAGGATTGGACATGCACATTTTTGATTGGTTCAGCATGATCGGCACGGTGGCCTTTGCAGTATCAGGTGCGATTGTTGCAATGGAAGAGGGATACGACATTCTTGGCGTGCTGGTGCTCGGGCTTGTAACTGCCTTTGGGGGCGGTGTTATCCGCAATGTACTGATTGGTGTCCCGGTGACTACGTTATGGAGTCAGGGATCATTGATTATGCTCGCCGTTATTTCGGTAGCTATTGCTTTCATTCTCCCACTATCATGGATTACACATTGGCGTAGAACCGAGGTATTCTTTGATGCTATTGGGCTTGCGGCCTTTGCGATCCAAGGGGCATTGTATGCGACTCAAATGAATCATCCGCTGATTGCAGCTATCGTTGCTGGTGTCATGACGGGGATCGGCGGCGGTATCATTCGAGACATTTTGGCGGGGCGCAAGCCACTGGTACTGCGAGATGAAATCTATGCCGTGTGGGCGATGGTAGGTGGATTCATGGTTGGCACGGGCTTCACGAAGACGCCGGGTCAACTTATTATACTGTTCACAGGCATTGTATTGTTCCGAATGTTATCGGTATATTATAAATGGAAGCTTCCAAGACGTGCGCTGGATACAGGATCATCTGGAACTACAGCCGCAGCGAAGCCGAAGAGAGATTATGCAGATTGGGGGACTCCTTAACCAGATGAAGAATCATATTAATGTATTATTCGTGTGTCTTGGCAACATTTGCCGCTCGCCAATGGCCGAGGCCGTCTTCAGACATCAGGTTGCTGAGAGGTCGTTGAAAGAGCAAATAACGGTAGACTCTGCCGGTACGGGGGATTGGCATGTGGGCAAACCTCCTCATGAGGGCACTTTGAACCAGCTGACGATGCATGGCATCAGTAGTGATGGTCTGTTCGCTCGTACAGTTCAGGGAGAGGACTTTGCGACATTTGATTACATTGTATGCATGGATGATTCCAACGAGCAGAATTTACGTCGCTTGCCTGGTGGAGCAGATGCTGACATCCTGAAATTCATGAATTTGTTGCCGGACGAGCTGCAGCGCGAGGTCCCTGACCCATACTTCACAGGTAACTTCGAAGAGGTATATCGCTTGATCAACGCCGGCTGCGAGAAGCTTCTGGACAAAATTGTCGAAGAAAGGCTATGATTAACTGTAGTAGCGCTAGCCCAAAGTATGTGCTAAGACGGTATCACATGAAAGTGTCTGTTATAGGTACTCATACGCCGTTACTGTCGAAATAAGACGAATCATGGAGTCTCCGCAAGAGACTCTGTTGTTTGCGAACAATTGTAAGCGCACACATTAGAAGGCGGTATGCTACGATTCCCTAATTTCATTGAGGGGAGGGAGTAGACTTAGTTTAAATGGATGTAGCGTACACTCAGAGCAAAGGACAACACGTGGGTATAATGATTATGGAGTATTCGCGAAAAGAAAAAAGGGAATCGTATGATCCCCTTTAGGCCAAATTCAGAAAATACATAAGTGCATCAGGCAATTCATTCTGCCAGAAGCCCCATAGATGCTGACCATCCTTCTCGCGATAGGAGACGGTTGCTCCCCGCTCCTCGAGTAGCTGGCGGGTAAGGCGATTGAGCTCTACAAAATCATATACGCCCGTGTCACTCTTGAAGTTCGTCTCCTGCAGTCCGACGACCATCCATGCATCTAGACGTGACAGGTCCTTTTCTTCTGCGATCAAGGCTCTGGACTCATCATAGTAAGCGCCGGAGAGACTGATGATACGTGTGAACAGATCAGGATAGAGCAATGCCAGATGCAGGGATACGCTGCCTCCCAATGAGTCACCAGCCAGAATTCGGTCGGAAGGCTCACGGCGTACAGCATATTTTCCTTCTATATAAGGAATAATCTCTTCGGCGAAGCAAGAGGTATAAGCCTCGAACCTGCTGCCAAATGGGGCGTACTCGGAAGTGCGGATGGAAGTATCCACTTCTACACCGACTATGATGAAAGGCTCAATGCCTTCATCCAGAATCAACCTGTTCGCATGTGTAGCGATTCGACCGAAGTTGAAGAACTCCTCGCCATCCTGACAATAGACAACGGGGTAGCTGAGGATCTCATTGTATCCGGGGGGAAGATAGATGCGAAGCGCTCTTTTGGCACCTAGCCAACGGCTCTCGATCTCGTCTTTCAGAATCGTGCGTTTCAAATAGCGGGAATCCGTCATGTTTCGTCACCTTTCATGGGTAAATTTTTGCAATCATGATCACAATAAGTTAAGATTACCGTGATTGAAATTGCAAGTAAAATACAACATTGTTCTGTTTAAATTTAAAAGATGTACTAAGCTGTTATACAAATTTTAGACGCCTGTTACATATAGCAAAAACAAGAAATCTTATAAAAAATGCCGTTTTCCTTTGACGGGAGAGATGAAACAGGTGTATAATAATTCTATAACAGCGGAACTTGATATTCAAATTTTTTTGTTGAGGTGAAGATAATGAGCAAGGTTCCTTATGAAGTATATACAGAGGAGGTAGAAGCTCTGTCCGTACTTTCACCGGCTGGTGAAATCGTTAATGAAGAGAAAATGCCTAAGCTTACTGATGATCAATTGAAAGAAATTATGTACCGTATGGTATTTACACGTACTTGGGATGACCGTGCCGTGAACCTGGGCCGTCAAGGTCGTCTGGGCTTCTACGCACCGGTATCCGGACAAGAAGCAACAATGATCGGTAGTGAATTCGCTCTGGATAAGAACGATTTCGTAGCACCTGGTTACCGTGATATTCCACAATTGGTATGGCATGGTCTGCCGCTGTATCAAGCATTCCTGTACTCCCGTGGCCATCAGCATGGCGGCCAGATTCCTGACGGCGTTAAGGTATTGATGCCACAAATCATCATCGGTGCACAAATTCTGCATGCGATGGGTCTTGCTATGGGCTTCAAGCTGAGAAAACAAAAACAAGTCGTTATTACTTACACAGGTGATGGCGGTTCTTCCGAAGGTGACTTCTACGAAGGCCTGAACTACGCTGGAGTATACAAGCTGCCGGTTATTTTCTTTGTACAGAACAACGGCTATGCGATTACAACTCCGTTCTCCAAGCAGACTGCGGCATTGTCCATCGCTCATAAAGCGGTTGCTGCTGGGATCAAAGGCGTAAAAGTAGATGGCATGGACGTGTTCGCGGTAATCAAGGCTGTTCAAGAAGCAGCTGAGCGCGGACGCAACGGCGAGGGTGCAACCCTGATCGAAGCGGTAACTTACCGTTTCCGTCCTCACTCCCTGTCTGACGATGCTTCCAAGTACCGTTCCAAAGAAGAAGAAACAGAGTGGAGCGAGAAGGACCCAATCGCACGTCTGGCTAAATATCTGGAGAAAAAAGGTCTTTGGACTGAAGAAGATACAGCTCGTGTGAAAGAAGAAGCAAAAGCCAAAGTAAACGAAGAAATCAAAAAAGCTGAAAAAACCGAAAAAATGACAGTAGCAGGCTTGATCGACAGCATGTTTGAGTCCACTCCTAAACATCTGGAAGAGCAAAAGGCTGATTTCGAATAAATGCTCGAACAGGCCGGGGGAAATCCCGGTCTGGCTTGAACGAAATATAAAGTAATGAAATGAAATGTGACTTGTAATGTTTAAGGAGGAAATGAAGCAATGGCACAAATGAACATGAAAGAAGCGATCCGCGACGCACTGCGCGTTGAATTGAAGCGTGATCCTAACGTTCTGCTTTTTGGTGAAGATGTAGGTCATGTGGGCGGTGTATTCCGTGCTACTGAAGGTCTGCAAAAAGAATTCGGTGAAGAGCGTGTATTCGATACTCCACTGGCTGAATCCGCAATCGGTGGTCTGGCTGTAGGTCTTGGTATTCAAGGCTTCCGTCCAGTGGCTGAAATCCAGTTCGTTGGCTTTATCTTCGAAGCTCTGGACCAAATCGTCGTACAAGCGGCGCGTATGCGTTTTCGTTCCGGCGGCGTGTACAACTCTCCAATCGTATTCCGTACACCATTTGGTGGCGGTGTAAAAGCAGCTGAGCTGCACACGGATTCCCTGGAAGGTCTTCTGACACAAACTCCAGGTATTAAAGTTGTTGTTCCATCCAATCCTTATGATGCGAAGGGTCTGATGATCGCTTCCATTCGTGATAACGATCCTGTCTTCTTCATGGAGCACCTGAATCTGTATCATGCATTCCGTGCCGAAGTGCCAGAAGAGGATTATGTAGTTGAGTTGGGCAAAGCTAACGTAGTTCGCGAGGGCTCTGACGTAACCATTATTACTTATGGCATGATGGTTCATACTTCTGTTAAGGCTGCTGATGAGCTGGAGAAGAAAGGTATCAAGGTTGAAGTTATTGACCTGCGTACGATCAGCCCGATCGATATCGATACCGTTGTAGCCTCCATCAAGAAAACGAACCGTGCTATCGTGGTTCAGGAAGCTCAAAAGAGCGCAGGTGTTGCTGCTGAAGTCATTGCACAAATCAATGAAAAAGCAATCCTGCACCTGGAAGCTCCAGTACTGCGTGTAGCAGGTCCAGATACAGTGTATCCATTTGCTCAAATCGAGGACACTTGGTTGCCTAATCCTGCGCGTGTAGTGAAAGCAGTCGAGAACGTCCTGGCATTTTAATTGAACTGAATAGATAGGGAGGTTTTTTGCGTGGCAAAGTTTGAATATAAATTCCCTGAACTGGGCGAAGGTCTGCATGAAGGCGAAATTATCAAAATGCATATCAAAGTCGGGGATAAGGTAACCGACGAAGATATCGTCATGGAAGTACAAAACGACAAAGCGGTGGTAGAAGTTCCTTGTCCGGTAAACGGAACAGTTACTGAAGTATTCGCTAAAGACGGAGATGTATTCCATGTTGGTCAAGTTGTAGCTGTAATCGATGCTGAGGGTGAACTGCCTGAGCAAGATGATGCACCTGCTGACCAAGCAGCTCAAGAAAAAGATGCAGCGCAAGGTGGAGCTGAGACTTCGAACTCCGCAGCAGCTTCCAGCCCATCCGATGCAAAAGAAGGCGGCCAAGGCACTACTCCAGCTGCTCCTTCCAAAGAAGTACTTGCTACGCCTAGCGTTCGCAAGTTTGCTCGTGAGCAAGGCGTAGACATCGCTCAAGTAACAGGCACTGGCAGCAATGGCAAAGTGACTCGTGAAGACGTTGAAGCCTTCAAGAATGGTGGCGGCCAAGCAGCAGCACCAGCTGCATCCAGCAAAGCTGAAGAATCCAAGGCAGCAGCACCGGCTGCATCTGCAGCAGCAGCTGATCAACGTGTAGAAGAAGAGCGCGTACCATTCAAGGGTATCCGTAAAGCGATCTCCAATGCGATGGTTAAATCTGCTTATACTGCACCACACGTTACAATCATGGACGAAGTGGACGTTACCGAGCTGGTTGCTTTCCGTACACGTATGAAGCCAATCGCTGAGAAGAAAGGCGTTAAGGTTACTTATCTGCCATTCATCGTCAAGGCGCTCGTTGCTGCATCCCGTGAGTTCCCAGTGCTTAACGCAATGATCGACGAAGAAACGAACGAAATTGTGTACAAGAAGTACTACAACATCGGTATCGCTACAGATACAGATGCTGGTCTGATTGTTCCAGTCATCAAGGATGCTGACCGTAAGAGCATCTGGATGATCGCAGACTCCATTCGTGACCTGGCAGCACGTGGTCGTGATGGCAAGCTGAGCCCGAACGAGATGAGAGGAAGCACGATCTCCATCACGAACATCGGTTCCGCTGGCGGTATGTTCTTCACTCCGATCATCAACTTCCCAGAGGTAGCTATCCTGGGTACTGGTCGCATCAGTGAAAAACCAGTTGTGAAAAACGGCGAAATCGTAGCAGCACCAGTTATGGCTCTGTCCCTGAGCTTCGACCACCGTATTATCGACGGTGCCACTGCACAGCATTTCATGAACTATATCAAACAGCTGCTCGCTAATCCTGAGCTGCTCGTTATGGAGGTGTAATCAATGGTAGTAGGAGACGCTTCTCTGGATATTGATACATTGGTCATCGGTGCGGGTCCTGGCGGTTATGTTGCCGCCATCCGTGCAGCACAGTTGGGTCAAAAGGTACTGATCGTTGATAAATCCGAGCTGGGTGGAGTGTGCTTGAACCGTGGTTGTATTCCTTCCAAGGCTCTGATCTCCGCAGCTCATCAATATGAAAATGCACTGCATGCTGATTTCTTCGGTGTATCTGTAGGCGACGTGAAAGTCGACTTCACGAAGACTCAAGAATTCAAAAACAGTGTCGTGAAGAAAATGACAGCAGGTGTATCCGGCCTGCTGAAAGGCAACAAAGTTGAAATCTTCAACGGTGAGTGCATGTTCATTAACGAGAACGAGGCACGTGTATTTAACGATCACGAGTCCCCTCGTTACCGTTTCAAGAACTGCATCATCGCGACAGGTTCCCGTCCAATCGAGCTGAAGCCTTTCCCATTCGGCGGACGCATTCTGTCCTCGACAGAAGCATTGAGTCTGCCAGAAGTGCCTAAGAGCATGATCGTAATTGGCGGTGGTTACATCGGTGCTGAGCTGGGTCAAATGTACTCCAAGTTCGGTACGAAGGTAACCATCATCGAAGGTCTGGATACTGTACTGCCAGGCTTCGATAAAGACATGACTAGCCTCGTGGCGAAGAACATGAAGAAGACTAACATCGAGATCGTTACAGGTGCAAAAGCTGAAAGTGCTGAGCAAACGGATAAAGATGTTACTGTGAAATACTCTGTAGGTGGCGAAGCGAAAGAAGTAACTGCTGAGTACCTGCTCGTAACGGTTGGCCGTCGTCCTAACACAGATGGCGAGCTGGGTCTTGACCTGATTGGTGTAGAGACAGATGAGCGCGGCTTCGTAAAAGTCGACCATCAAGGACGCACTAACCACAAGCATATCTTCGCAATTGGTGATATCGTGGCTGGACCAGCTCTGGCCCATAAAGCCTCTTACGAAGGTAAAGTAGCTGCTGAAGCTATCGCTGGCGAACCATCTGTAGTAGACTACAAGTGCATTCCTGCTGTAGTCTTCACAGATCCAGAGTGCGCAAGCGTAGGCTACAGCGAGTCACAAGCTAAAGAGAAAGGCCACAAAGTAAAAGCTGGCAAGTTCTCTTATGCAGCTAATGGTCGGGCAGTATCCCTGAACGGAGCAGAAGGCTTCGTGAAGATCGTTGCAGACGAAGAGACTGGCCTTGTGCTGGGTGCTCAAATCGTAGGTATCGAAGCTTCCAACCTGATTGCTGAGCTGGGTCTGGCTATCGAGATGGGTGCAACCCTTGAAGATATCGCTTTGACTATTCATGCTCACCCAACACTGGGCGAGATCGTAATGGAAGCTGCAGAGCTGGTATTGGGTAACCCAATCCATGCGATCGCACCACGCCGTTAATTCTCGCTTCTGAGATCTAATAAGTTATTTGTAGATTCTAACGCTTGTAATTAGTGTTAGCTGGGAGTATTCCCGAGCAACTGCATGTTGCTTGGGGGTGCTCCTTTTTATATGATCTATATTGAGGTCTGAGGAGAAGAGCTATAGTCCATTGTCTTTGCGCTATCTACTGACATCCCTAGCAAACAGTTGGTGGGTATCCATCAGACATGTTACACTGGACTAATGAGTTATGTACTAGCATGGAAATGAGGAGAAGCTATGAAGAACTATCAGGAACTATTACGTGATATTCTGGAGAACGGAGTCGACAAAGGTGACCGCACAGGGACGGGCACACGTTCCGTCTTTGGGCGTCAGCTACGTTTTGATTTGAATAAAGGATTCCCGCTCGTTACGACCAAAAGAATACATCTCAAATCCGTCATTCATGAGCTATTATGGTTTTTGAAAGGCGATACAAATACCTCCTACCTGAAGGAGAACGGCGTGACGATCTGGGATGAATGGGCTGATGCAGAGGGGAATCTGGGGCCTGTATATGGCTCGCAGTGGCGCGCATGGGAGACGCCTGATGGTCGTCATATTGATCAGATTGCGAACGTGATTGATTCCATTCGGAACAATCCAGATTCCCGCAGACATATTGTAAGTGCATGGAATGTGGCGGTCATTGATGAGATGAAGCTGCCACCTTGTCACTTTGTATTTCAATTTTATGTGGCTCAGGGCAAGCTGTCCTGCATGCTAACAATGCGCTCTGTAGACACGTTCCTGGGCCTTCCGTTCAATATTGCCAGCTATGCCTTGCTTACGCATATGGTTGCTCAGCAGTGTGATCTGGAGGTTGGAGAGTTCGTATGGTCCGGGGGGGACGTACATATCTACTCCAATCATATGGAGCAGGTACAGACTCAGTTGCAGCGCGAGCCTTATCCATTACCGAAGTTAGTAATCAAGCGCAAGCCGGACTCCATCTTTGATTATGTCTATGAAGATTTTGAGTTTGAAGATTACCAGCACCACCCGGGAATCAAAGCACCCGTAGCAGTGTAAGTGAAAAATGGACCGCTCTTACCAAATAGCTGTGTCTATGCAGTCTTAAGGAGGGATATCATGAGCATTACGATGATTTGGGCGATGGATAGCAATCGTCTTATCGGCAAGCAGGACCGTCTTCCATGGCGTATACCGCGCGATATGGCTTTTTTTAGGGAACAGACACTCGGCAAAACAGTCGTCTTGGGACGCAAAACATGGGATTCATTTAACCAGAAAAGCCTTCCCCAGCGCAAGAATATCGTCATGACCCGAGATCAGGACTTCAAGGTCAGCGATGCTGAAGTTGTGCACTCTATTGAGGAAGTCTTGGCTATGGCGAAGCAAGAAGAGATCATGATCATTGGCGGGTCTGAGATCTACAAGCTCTTCTGGCCTTATGCGGATAAATTGCTGGTTACTCGGATTCGTGAAGAATTTGAAGGGGACACCTATTTCCCTGAACTCGATTGGAGCTCATGGCATGTAGCAAGTACCACTCCAGGAATCAAGGATGAGAAAAATCCCTACGATTATGAATTCGTTACTTATGTAAGATAGGCGCTCTGTGAACAGGGCGATATAAACAGATTAATCTGAAGAGAACCTTCTAATAAGCAGCAGTCTTCTGAGCTAATAGTCCTACAAGTGAATAATTAAATAAGTAAGGTTAAGTGATCCCATCGCTTGTTGTTAGACAATGTATAGAGCCTTCCCCTGGCGTGAAATGAGCAGATGAACTGTGCTGAATAGCTGCTCTTAAAAGTCCAATATGAATTATTTATTGACTTGATTCAAAAATAGTTTCGCTAAAATGAAAAATGTTGCACAACATTTTAACACTTCTGTACGCTGATGTGATACAATAAATCAAATTTGAAATCAACGAGGAATACCATTTTATCGTTCGGAAGTACTGGGATGATTCGCTATATCATTACCAAAATGTTCGTGAAATGGCACAGAAGCGAAGAGATGGGGGAAGGTAAGATGTCTACACCAACTGGATTTATGGAATATAAAAGACAGCTTCCGGCTGATCGCAATCCTGTAGAGCGGATCAAAGACTGGGAAGAATTCCATAAACACTTGTCTGAAGAGGAATTGCGTACGCAGGGTGCACGATGTATGGATTGTGGAACCCCTTATTGTCATACCGGAATGGACATGGCCGGTAGTACCTTCGGATGTCCGGTGCATAACCTGATCCCGGAATGGAATAACCTTGTGTACCGTGGATTGTGGAGGGATGCACTGGATCGCCTGCACAAAACGAACAATTTCCCTGAGTTTACCGGACGCGTCTGTCCCGCTCCATGTGAAGGTTCCTGTACTGTAGGTCTGATTGGGCAGCCTGTCACAATTAAGACGATAGAAGAGGCTATTATCGAGAAGGGCTTTGAAGAAGGATGGGTGACACCTAATCCTCCCGAGAAGCGTACGGGCAAGCGTGTAGCCGTCGTAGGCTCTGGACCTGCTGGTCTTGCTGCAGCTGCACAGTTGAATAAAGCTGGTCATCTGGTAACCGTATACGAACGTTCTGATCGTATCGGTGGACTATTGATGTACGGTATTCCGAGTATGAAGCTGGAAAAGAAAGTGGTACAGCGTCGTGTGGATCTGCTCGCAGCAGAGGGAATACAATTCGTAACCAACACAGAAATCGGAAAGGATATTCCAGCACAGCAGCTGGTGGACGAGTATGATGCTGTGGTAATGTGCGGAGGTGCGACCAAGCCGCGTCAGTTCAACATTGAGGGAAGCGAGCTGAACGGCGTCCATTACGCCATGGATTACCTGAACAGTTCCATTAAGAGCTACCTCGATTCCAATCTGGAGGATGGTCAATATATCTCGGCTGAAGGCAAGGATGTTATTGTCATTGGTGGGGGAGACACAGGCTCTGACTGTGTCGCTACTTCACTTCGATTGGGCTGTCGCAGCGTAACACAATTCGGTACACATAATAAGGCACCATTGGAACGCGATCCGATCGCTAATCCATGGCCACAATTTCCGAATGTCTACCAACTCGATTATGCACAAGAGGAAGCAAAGGCTATATTTGGCGAAGACCCGCGTGAGTTCTCCATCATGACAACGAAATTCGTAGGGGACGAGCAAGGTAATCTGAAGGAATTACACACTGTTCAGATCCAGCGGATCGTAGATGAATCCGGACGCAAGATCTATCAGCCAGTTCCGGGCACAGAGCGTGTATTCCCTGCACAGCTGGCACTGATTGCAATTGGCTTCGATGGACCAGAGTCAACGATTGTGGATGAATTGGGGCTGGAGACAGACCGTCGTTCCAATGTAAAGGCTCGTTATGGAAAATACGTAACCAATGTTGATAAGGTATTTGCAGCTGGTGACATGCGTCGTGGTCAAAGTCTCGTTGTATGGGCGATTAATGAAGGCCGTGAAGCTGCTCGTGAGGTGGACAAATATTTGATGGGTGCAACTGTTCTAGTATAGGCACAGGTATTGGTGCATCATAGCGAGTTATACGTGTTAACTCTGTCGAATCATTGTATTCGGCAGAGTTTTTTTATTTGGAGTAGAATTTTCTGTGTTTACATAAAACTTGATGTTATATAATATGACGTATATTGGTGTTTTGGAATTAATGAGGCTTTCTATTGGTATGTATTATAACATATAAAAGTCGATTTTAAGTATTTTTTTAATCATTAAATTCTTTTTTGTGGCATGAACACTTTATTTATCACTTATAAGGTTAATTTATATAACGTATGCTGCTTGATTATTATTACTGCGTTAATCTATTGGATCCAATATTAGGATGACCATAATTTAGTAGAAATACATGTATAATACGTAAATAAAATGGCAAGAGAAAAAGACTTCCTTCAGGGCGATGTAAGGATAGCGCAAATGAAAACGTATACGGAATCATTCTCCATTTCATGTTCAAGGGGAATGATTCTTTATTTTGCGTGAGTTTGCAAATCTATTTTCATTTACAGAAGATTTACATGCTGATGATATCGGGCTAACTGTTGGTTTATAACATAAATGCATGTGGTACCGTTCCCACTGTGGGATCGGTCTCACACTACATAGCAGAAAGGAATGTCATCATGAAGCTGCTGGATCTACAAGGCAATTGCACTCCTGAGGACTCTAGGACACATATTCGGATTCCTTTTGTACTGCCTCAGGCTACTGAAGAGCTGAGAATCCGGTTCGAATATGCACCGAAGACGCTGGATGATAGAGAGCACTCCATACGTTTACTGGAGGAGAGCTTTGACCAATATTTGCTTCCAGCTCAGCGGCAGCAAGCCATTACACAAGTGAAACAATATCTCCCACTGAAGAATCTCATTACCTTGTCAATCGATGATGAGCTAGGCTATCGGGGAGCCTGTCATCGCCATGATGAGATACAGGACTTAACCTTGTCCGCAAGCCAGGCATCTCCAGGGCTCATGGCCGGGCCGCTCAGAGCGGGCTCATGGTCAGTCAGACTTAGCCTGCATTGCATTGTGACGGAATCATGCAACTACCGGCTGCAAATTCGGACAGTTGAAGCAGAGGAGGAGAGCTTATGAGATGGCTGGGCTGTGAATTGCATACCCATACTCTGCATAGCGACGGGAAGCAGACCTTGTCCGAGCTAGCGGCAGGCGCCGTACAGCTGGGATTTGATGCGATTGCATTGACAGATCACAATACGATGTCTGGCCTTGATGATCGTGAGGAGCTCGCACAAGAGCATGATCTACTGATCATCCCCGGGATGGAATGGACAACATTTTACGGACATATGGTTACGCTGGGTCTGAATGACTTTGCTGACTGGCGCGAGACAGATAGAACCCAGATTAGCTCTGGTATTCAGGAAGTGCAGCGGCATGGGGGAATTGCAGGTCTGGCTCATCCCTATCGGATTGGAAGCCCCGCATGCACTGGCTGTTACTGGGAATATGAGATACATGATTGGTCCAAGGTGAATTACATTGAGGTGTGGTCTGGTACATTCGCATCCATCAAGATCAGCAACCAGCGAGCGTACTCCCTGTGGACGGACAAGCTGAATGAAGGCTACCGAATTGCTGCAACCTCCGGAAGAGACTGGCATGAGCAGGTAGCAACCGAGGAGCCTATCTCAGTGACATATCTAGGGATTCCGGCTGACATAGAGCCTACAGAGGCTGATCTGGTTCAGGCTCTACGTACAGGACGTGCATCGGTTACCACAGGCCCGTTACTGACGCTGGAGCTCGAAGTAGGGGATGACAAGGTAGCTATCGGTTCTGTAGTTCCTAAAGATTCAATGGAAATGCCCGCCGTAGCTCATATAGGTCTGGATTTCACCGTTAGATCAGGATTATGGAGACTCCAAGAGCAGACCAGCCGTCTCGTGTTGTGCTCCAATCTCGGAATTGAGGATGAACGGGATATCCCAGTGGGAGTAGTATCCGTGACTGAGCATTATCTGTCAGCACTCAACAGTAACGGACGACGGTGGCTGAGAGCAGAGCTGTGGGGCACGGTGCAGGGGGCCTATACACTAGTTGCCTTTACGAATGCCATTTATTTTGAATAAGGAGTGGGAATAAAATGAAGCCTTTTCCCCTGGTTACAGCCCACACGGGATGTATGGGCATGCCTGAGCATTCGTTGGCATCGCTTAGATCAGCGTTGGAGCAGGGAGCGAATGTGTACGAGGATGATATACGGGTAACCAGCGATGGCGAGCTCGTACTGGCACATGATGATGAAGTAACACTGTCAGATGGACGTGTGGGCAGTATAGCTGGAATGACCCTTCAGCAGTTAAATGATGGACTGGCAGAGACGTTAACCAAGCTGACGGATATATTGCCGATCATTAGAAGCTCTGGAATTACGATGAATCTGGATATCAAGACGGTGGCTAGTCTGGAGCCTGTATTTAGGCTGGTTGAGAAGCATGAGCTGATGGAGAAGGTATTTCTGAGCGGCTGTGAATTCGCTGTAGCTCTGGAGGCTGACAGGAATGGCCGGCATATTCGCAAGCTGCTTAATGTAGATGTTGCTAGCTTTCAGTCCTTGCCTTATGCAGATGCCATCGTTAAGTCCTGCGAGGAGGCTGTGGCAGCTGGGTGCTTCGGATTGAATGTCCCTTATCAGCTTGTAGATTCAGAGTTGATCCACGTAGCGGCGTCCAGGCAACTAGCAGTATATGTCTGGACGGTCGCTGAGGAAGATGACATGAAGCGCATGGCCCATATGGGGGTGGCATCCATTACGACCCGCAATGTGGCGGGACTCATGAAGGTCAAGGCGGAATGGACTATGTAGAGGTGAGAGACGGTTGAAGGATAAAGTAAATTATAGCCTGAAGGAGCTTGCTCAGCTGGCAGGGGTGTCCAAATCCACGGCTTCAAGAGTCATATCCGGTAAAGGCTACGCCAGCCCAGAAGTGAGAGAGAGGGTACTCAGCGTGGCAGAACAGCTACGCTACAAGCCTAATGCGGTTGCCAGAGCCATGGTAACCAAGCGGACGTACAACATCGGCGTCATTGTATTCCGCGAGACATTGCCGATTGTGTCACATCCGCTCTATGGCAAGATTATTGACGAGATATTGATGGCCTCTGAGGATCGAGGCTACTCCATCTTTTTGAAGACGGATAAGGAGATGTCTCTTCGCTCAATGGACTATATGCTGGAGCAGCGGGTGGACGGCCTGATTCTAGTGAGTCGATTGCGCAAGAATGTGATTGATTACGTGAAGAAATTCAATATTCCCTACCTTATGGTCAATGGGTCCACGGATGATCCCGATGTGATCCATCTGGTCAGCAATGACGAGGAGGGGGGTGAACGTGCCGCAGATTACCTGTATGATCTAGGACACCGAAAATTTTTTATCATAGCAGGCCCGGGTGCCCACCGCAGCCATTCGCTTCGTCTGGAAGGCTTTTGCAGACGGTTGGCACAGCTAGGCATTCAGGATGGGGAGATCTTCGTGACAGAATCACCTGAATCGCATTTTGAATGGGGCAGCAAGCTTATGACCAAGCATTATGAGGACATTAGGCAAGGTGGGTATACGTCACTATTCACTACCAATGATATGTTAGCCCTCGGTGCGATGAAGGTTTTGCTGGAGCGTGGCGTACGCGTGCCAGAGGATGTGGCAGTCATGGGCTATGACAATATTGAGTATGGAGCCATGTATTCTCCGTCGCTGACAACCGTAAGTGTCAATGCTACAGGTATTGGGCGGGATGCTGTCGATATTCTGGACAGGCTGATATGTGGGGATGAGAACGTGCCGTCATTGCTTGAATATCCAAGTGAAATCATGATCAGGCAGTCTACATAAATCCACGAATGTGAAGGGGTGTGAAACCACATGATGTGGTACTGGAAAGCTGTCGGCTGGCGAAGAATTATCGAGTTTTTGCTGCTGACCGTGTTTGCCATATTTTTTGCAGGTCCGTTATTGAATTTACTGGTGCTGGCGTTCAGTGAGAAATGGACCTATCCGAACGCACTTCCACAGGAGTGGGGCTTCAAGTGGTGGAACTTTGTGCTCGCGAAGGAGGATATCGTATCGTCAATTTCGCTCTCCTTCCTGATTGCTGCGCTCGTAACGGCGTTGTCCATCGTGCTGTGCATTCCGGCAGCCTATGCTTTTGCAAGACTGCAATTCCCACTAAAGCGTATCTTCCTGTTTTCGTTTTTGCTGACACAAGCCTTTCCGAAAATGGGGCTATACATCTCAATCGCTGTACTTTTCTATCAAGTTGGACTTATGAATACGCTGCTTGGTGTGGTGCTGATCCATATGATTAATGTGCTAATGTTCATGACGTGGATTCCGACGGCCGCCTTCCGTAATGTCCATGCGGCACAGGAAGAGTCCGCAAGGGATGTGGGAGCAAGTCCATTCAGAGTGTTCCGCAGCATTACGCTGCCGATGGCGATGCCTGGTATTATGGTCGCTTCTGTATTCACATTTCTCAACTCGCTGGATGAAGCGCAGGGAACGTTCCTGGTCGGGATTCCCGATTACAAGACGATGCCAGTTATTATGTACTCGATTATCTCCGATTTTCCAAGCAGTGCAGGAGCGGTATTCTCTATCATTCTGACCCTGCCGACGATTATTCTTCTGCTGGCCGCGCAACGCCTTGTTAGTGCGGATGTGCTGGCAAGCGGATTTCAGACGAAGTAACGGTACTGTTCAGGACAGAAAGGGGCAAGAGCATGCAATTAGCAGTACGTGAGCTGACGAAGAGGTACAAGACGGGGGATGGTGTCAGCGGCATCAATCTGGAGGTTCAAAAAGGAGAGCTAGTCACCCTACTCGGACCATCAGGATGCGGCAAAACTACAGTGCTGCGCAGCATTGGTGGCTTTCTGGAGCCGGATTCAGGGGATATCCTGATCGAGGGTCAAAGCGTCATTCAGCTCCCACCCGAGCGGCGCCCGACCTCCATGGTGTTTCAAAGCTATAATCTATGGTCGCACATGACGGTCTATGACAATCTGGCCTTTGGCCTCAAGATTCGCAAAATGCCGAAGGCTGACATTCGGGGTGCTGTCACAGATGCTCTCAAGCTCGTGCGCCTTCCAGGCTTCGAGAAGAAATATCCGTCTCAATTATCCGGTGGACAGCAGCAGCGTGTCGCACTTGCCAGATCACTCCTGCTCAAGCCAGCGGTACTGCTGCTGGACGAGCCTTTCTCCGCGCTCGATGCGAAGCTGCGATACGAGATGCGTGAGGAGCTCCGCGAGATTCAGATGCAGACAGGGCTAACCATGATCTTCGTTACACATGACCAGGAGGAAGCGTTGTCGCTCTCTGACCGCATTGTGGTCATGAATAGCGGACACATTGAGCAGATTGCCAGTCCACAGACCATATATGATGAACCAGCTTCATTATATGTAGCAAGCTTCATCGGCAAAATGAACTTTTTGGAGGGGGTGGCGGATGAGCACAACATCCGGGTTGGAGCAGTAGAATTTCCGAATGGACAGGGATTAAGCGGACAGATCACGGCGGCAATACGCCCAGAGGATGTGGATTTTTGCGAAATAACGGAGGAGGGGAATCTACTCTCCGGTGTAATCAAGCAGATTATGATTTTGGGACATTATGCAGAGGTGACAGTAGATCTATCAGAGGGACTGGGACAGCTGCGTGCCTTTCAGACGAAGGAAGCTACCAAGGATTTATGGATTGGGAAACAGGTTGGAATCTCCATTGCGAGATTGACTGGATATCCGGCAAAGGTAAACCAATAACGGAGGATGATAAATATGCTTACTAAAAAAACGTGGTTGACAATGTTCTCTTCAGTTATGCTATCTGCCGTTGTGCTGGCTGGTTGCGGTGGCGGTGGCGCTACATCGAATTCAGCTACAGGTACCGGCCCATCAACATCGTCAGGGGCTTCCGGCGAGAAGACTTCCTTCAACTTCTACTTCACAGGCTCGCAAAATGTTAAGGATCTGTGGGATACGCTGGTTCCTATGTTCGAGGAACAGAATAAGGAAGTAGACGTTAATATGGTCTATATCCCCTCAGGTACGGGAGCGGAGCCAACCTACGATCGCATTTTGGCTGCCAAGCAGGCTGGCAAAGGCTCCGGTGACATTGATCTGTATGAGGATGGCATTAACTTTGTAAACCAAGGCACGAAGGATGGCGTATGGGAGCAATTGTCCAAGGATGCCATCCCGAATCTGGCCAATGTGAAGGAACAAACGATGCAGGATGTCGACAGCTACGCGATTCCTTATCGCTCCTCTGCGGTAGTGCTGGCCTATGATAGCACCAAGATCAAGAATCCCCCAACCACGCTGGATGAACTGTTGACCTGGATCAAGGCTAACCCTGGACAATTCGCGTATAATGACCCGTCCACTGGTGGCTCCGGCAGCTCCTTCGTACAGACTGTAATTTATAAGGATCTGCCAGAGGAAGACATTCACAATTCCGATCCTTCTGTGATGCAAAAATGGGATTCCGGTTTTTCTACGCTGAAAGACCTGGGCCAATATGTGTACGGTGACGGCATCTATCCGAAAAAGAACCAAGGAACACTCGATTTGCTGATGAACAGTGAAGTATCCATCATTCCTGCCTGGTCGGATATGGTACTGCAACAGCTGAATGAAGGGCTACTGCCAGATACCGTCAAGATGCAGCAGATCACGCCTGGCTTCAACGGAGGACCTACTTATCTGATGGTGAACAAGGAATCCGACAAGAAGGAAGCGATCAACCAGTTCCTGGACTTCGTTCTCTCACCTGAGGCTCAGGCCGTTGTAGTAGATAAAATGAACGGTTTCCCGGGAATTGAATTGGATAAGATGCCACAGGAGACGCAAGAGAAATTCAACGGTGTCGCTGAAGGCTTCCGTACCTTTAACATTGGTGATCTGAGCACCGAGATTAACAAACGCTGGCAAAATGAAGTCGCAGCCCAATGAGCAAGGAACTCAGGCAAGCGATTACCGGATTGGGAATGGTCCTTCCATCCTTCGGTATTCTGTTATTCGTAGTTATTATTCCAATTATGCAGACGTTGATCATGAGTCTGGGGAACGGTGAAGGCGGGTACGATCTTAGTCGCTATGAGCTGCTATTCACGGACAAGGGCATGCGTAACAATATCATTTTCACCTTACGCATTACCCTGATTACCTGTGTGTTCGTGCTGCTGATCAGCTACGCTCTTGCCGTGTATATGCGATTCAACAACGGACCGATCGTTGATCTGATTCGCAAGACGTATATGATTCCATTGTTTATTCCCGGGGTCATAGCCACCTATGGCTTGATCAACTTGCTCGGCAATCATGGCTGGCTGGCTCGTATTCTGGATGGGACGGGTGTCGAGCTTCCACGGATTATTTTTGACGAGAAGGGTATCATTATTGCCAATCTATGGTTCAATATTCCGTTCACCACAATGCTGCTTAGCTCGGCACTCGCCGGGATTCCTTCCTCTGTGATTGAGAGTGCAAAGGACGTAGGGGCAGGGAGACTTAAGCTGTTCGTCCGCTTTATATTACCACTTACCTACAAGACGTTTTTGGTAGCTGTCACCTTTGTGTTCATGGGGGTTATCGGATCATTTACAGCGCCATTCCTGATCGGGGCCAATTCCCCGCAGATGCTGGGCGTGTCCATGCAGCAGGTATTCAGCGTCTTTCAGGATCGGGAGCAGGCAGCGGCGATGGCATTCTTCTCCTTCATGCTGTGTTCTATACTCGGGGCCTTCTATATCCATTCCATGGCCAAGGAAGAGAATGCAAAAATATAATAAAGAGTAGTAGCCATAGACTCATATAGACTACAGGTATTGACCAAGGGCCTCATATTCCGCCAAGCGTGGGATGTGAGGTCCTTTGCTTGTGCACAGTCGGATGGACATGAATCAGCATTCGCTACTCATTTTCAGATCTCAGCAAATTCGACATCCGTAATCTGTGTTATAATGTGTGCTCAAGCTCGTACGGGCAAGGTGGTCAGAAAGGATGAATAGCTATGAAGACATTGGTCATCGCGGAGAAGCCGGACATGGGACGAACCATTGCCGCAGTCATTGAACCGCGTGCCAAGAATAACCGCAGCTACCTGGAGGGGGAGCAGTATATCATTACTTGGGCGATCGGACACCTCCTGGGCCTGGCGGAGCCAGATGCGTATGATCCCAAATATAAGAAATGGAGCATTCAGGATCTCCCGATCATACCGGAGAGGTTCCAGATTGTTCCTAATCCAAGAACGAAGGACCAACTGAAAATTATCGGTGAGCTGGCGGGACGCTGCAACCATGTCGTTAACGCCTGTGATGCCGGGAGAGAAGGGCAATACATATTTGCGCTGATACAGCAGCAGCTAAGACTCAAGCAGCCTGTAAAAAGACTATGGATCTCCGATCTAACGGCACAGAGCATCTCAGCGGGCTTTGCCAACCTTAAGGATGCCGCAGATTTCGAATTTTTGACACAGGCAGCCCGGGCACGCAGTGAAGCGGATTGGCTAATCGGCATGAATGCCTCGCGGGCGTTCACGACACGGCATAATGCCTTGCTATCTGTAGGTCGGGTGCAGACGCCTGTACTGGCACTTATCCATGATCGGGAGAAGGAGATTGAAGCGTTTCAATCTCAGACCTTCTATGATGTAATCGCCTATTTCAAGCAAGAGGATACGACATATAAGGGGATCTGGCAGGGAGATCGCCTGACCGAAGCCGAGAAGGCAGAGGCAATTGCTTCGCAGACGCGAGGGAAGCCGGGCAACGTCGAAAGCTACGACGTCAAGGAGACGAAGGAATATCCATTCAAGCTATATGATCTTACTCTGCTACAGCGGGAAGCTAATGCAAAGTACGGATATTCCGCCAAGAAGACGCTTGATCTGGCTCAGGCTCTATATGAGAAGCACAAGATTATCTCGTATCCGCGAACCAACTCCAATTATGTAACGGAGCAGAACATTGAAGGAATGCACAAGGCGTTGCAGATTCTCAAAGGCACTTCCTATGCGAAATGGGCTGACCAGGCCGATAGCAAGCGGGTTCATAAGAACAATAAGGCGGTCTGTAATCCAGCGCGGGTCGAGGATCACCATGCGATACTACCCACGCTGAAGAGACCGGGTACCTTGAGCAAGGAAGAGGAGCACATCTACGATCTCATCGTCCGTCGCTTCCTATCGCATTTCTACCCACCAGCTGAATATCGAGTGCATAGCATCATAACCAAGGTGGAGGAGCATCGCTACAAGACGGGGGTGAAGGAGCTAATCTCCTTGGGCTGGAAGGTGCTGCAGGAAGCATCTGGCCAAGCCTCCGGCAAGTCGAGCAAGCGGGGGAAGAAGGACGACGTGGAGGACAAGGAAGAGGAGGAACTGCTCGATGGGCCGTTCCATCTGAAGCCGGAGCAGGGCGTACTTTGTACGGAGGCAGAGGCGAAGGAGAAGGCAACCAAGCCGCCCAAGAGCTACACGGAAGGTACACTGCTGAAGGCGATGGAGAGCGCCGGCAAGCAGATGGAGGACGAGGAGCTGCGTGAAGTTATGAAGGATGCAGGGCTCGGGACTCCGGCTACGCGCGCTGCGACGATTGAACGCCTCAAGCAGGTCGGATATATCGACATGAAGGGCAAACGCATCCTGATCACCGAAAAAGGAAAGACAGCGATTGAGCTCATCCGTGGGGCCGGAGTTGATCTCCTTGCTTCGCCGGAAATGACCGGGCAATGGGAGCGGCGTCTCCATCAGATATCGCGTGGTGAGGCACAGCAGGAGAAGTTCATGGACAATGTCAAGAAATTCACCATCTCTGTCATCGAGAAAGTGAAGCAGCAGAGGCCTGCTGCTGCCGCTGCCTTCGGAGAGGATTCACGTGGGCGTAAGGGTGGCCGGACGGGTAGTGCGAAGGGAAGTGCAAGTGCGAGAACGGCGAGAAATGTGGGCGGTAGAGGTAGCTCCGCTGGATCGACCTCGTCACGTACAGCTGGTGAGTCTGCTGGCGGACAAGCACAGAAGAGCACGGATCCGATTACGCGCAAGCTGCTTGGACCCTGCCCACGGCCTGGCTGCGGGGGCGCAATCATTGAGGGACGCAAGGGGTATGGATGTACCCATTTCAAGCAAGGGTGTTCCTTTGTCATCTGGAAGGAATATGCAGGTAAGAGCGTATCTGAGACGATGCTTGGATCATTGCTAAGTAAAGGCCAGACCCAGAAGCTTACCTTCAAGAACCGTAGTGGAGAGTCCGTCAAAGGTCGAATTTTATTGGAGGATGCTTCTACAGGCAAGCTGGGTGTACGGAAGGAAGACTAGAGCTACCATATAAGGAACACACAAAATAAGAAACATACAAAAAGAACCCTAGCCCAGGGTTCTTTTGTGTTGGTGAATTTGGATGCTGTCATGGATGACAGTAGGGACTTCGGTCAGCTTCTGGATGGTGTACAGCACGGAGGAAGGTTTTTGCTCAAGGTCAATCATGTTATACACCCACTCCTTCGCTTGCTTCAGGTAGATGGCGTGAATTCCGGCCTCCAGTGCGGGGGAGATATCAGTACGCAGAGAATTGCCAATCATCCAGGTTACTTTGCGATCGAAGACATTTTCCTCCAGAATACGTTCCAGTGCCGAGAAATTCTTATGCTGACGAATGTAGATACGGTCCTCGAAATAGTCGGTTAGCTTCATCTGGTCGATCTTCTTCTGCTGAATGGCCACCTCGCCGCCTGTGTATAGATTCAGTTGATGTCCAGTCTTCAGCAAGGACTCGAGCGTCTGAGTCATCCCCGGATAGGGCTCGACCTCTTGGCTGTATACATTCCTCCCCAGTTCCAGCAGCATGCTCTCATCGAAGGACCCTGGGATGCGTCCGAATTGCTTACAATAAAAGCGGTAGGTCTCGACTAGAGAGCGGGGGAAATGCTCACTGGCAAATCCAACCTCAGCTACTCCGGCTACATCGATCTCAATCTGCTTACTTCGGATTTGCTCCTCTGTAAGGCCGTGCTCCCCGAACCATTGCAGCATCTGGTCAACGAATTGATCCAGGATCAGGTCAAAATACTTGTTACAATATATCAGTGTGTCGTCAAGATCAAAAATAATCTGTTGTTTGGCAGTCAATTGATGCGTCACTCCTAACCAGTCTACAGTCGGATATACGTTTCCAGGAACATTTGCAGGTCCGCGGCGCCCTCCGGCCGAATGCTGAATTTCTCTTTTTGATAGCGGCCGATATGTATGCGCAGCATGCCAGCAACTCTCAGTATCATCAGGTCCGACATCAGCTCATCATCATCCTTCTTCAGATCCTTGCGCATATCGGCGAGAGACTTTGGCTCCTCCGCTACATATCTGAGCAAGCGCAGCCGCTCAGGCTCAGCCACCGCCCTTGTCAGACGGAGCAGCGTCGTAGGTGGATCGTCCTCGCTTTCTTCCGGGACATCTACAGGATATTGAATGAGTAGCGTGCGGCTGTAAAAGCAGTACGTATTAATGGGACGATTGTGCACGATGGGAAATAGCACGACAGTATCAAGCGCATCCAGATGAGGGACTACGAGACCGGCTGTAGCATATTCGACGAGAGCCTCTGGCTCCATCTTTGTCAGCAGCATCCGTTTTTCGGCAGCATCCTCTTCAGCCAGAACCCGCATGCTATGCTCCAGAGAGCGGAAGTAGTCACGATACCATGAACGTAGCAGAGGGGTATAATCCCTCCGAATCCGTATGGAATCCTCCAGGGTCAGGAAAGGAACGTGGTGCACAATCAGATCATACATATCCTGATCCAGGCCTTCCTCCAGATAATCAAGATATTCCTTGATTTCATCTGTATCAGCAGGCCGGCAGATCGCCCAGGCGTACAGCACATCGTAATCATTAAAGGGCCAGTCCTTGGCCTGAGCCAAGGCAGAATTCACTTCAGGTGACAGGCGCCCATCGACCTCTTCAATCCATTGCGAGCCCATGTCCATATCCCGAACCCATTTTTTGGTCACATATACCATGAAGCTGCCTAGCAGCTCATATACGGGGGATACATCAATTCTCACCTCATAACTCATGTAACACGAAGCCTCCTATCCTCTATCTCTCCAGCCATTAGAAGGCTTGGCCGGAAGGTCATTATATGAAGGTGAAGATGCTATTTTCAGCAAGAATTACATTATCTCATTATGGCTTGTTTTACAGGGCATTGTCCACTATAATGTGAACTAGTGTGTTCAAATTGGTTTTTTGCACGATCTGTATCTATGCTTTGCCTCTGTAGGCTATACAGGGCACATATGGTCATGACCTGAATCGTCATCGAAGATGGCGATTTATTTTTATCTGTCATTCAATTATTTATTTGATACTTGTTATCTGGTTCTATTATTGGGGGAATTAAGTTGTCAATTCGTCGTTCATCACCTGGAACTTCATTTAAACGGCAGTATTTCATCCTGATTGCTGTCATCGTCGTGGCTGGACTCAGCCAGGGCATGCTGCTTCCGGTACTGTCGATCCTGCTCGATCGCATGGGTGTTCCTCCATCATTGAACGGGTTGAATGCCGCTGCACTTTATATTGGCTCATTTGCCATGACGGTGATTGCCGAGCGAACGCTTGGCTTTTTAGGGTTTAAAAAACTGATTGCCGGCGGACTGGCATTGGTCCTAGTTACTGTGTTGGTATTTCCGCTCTTCCCGGATGTGAAGCTGTGGTTCATACTTCGTCTACTTGTCGGTGTTGGTGATAGTGCACTGCACTATTCCACCCAGCTGTGGGTGCTGATGATGGCTCCGCCGGAAACGAGAGGCCGGAATATCTCATTTTATGGCATGTCCTACGGGCTAGGCTTTAGCCTCGGTCCTCTGGGTATCAAGCTGCTTGATTGGGGGATGGCTGTGCCGTTCATCCTGATGGCTGTATTACTGCTGATCGTGCTTGTATGTGCTCTTTGCTGGCTGCCCAATGCTCATCCTGAGGCACATGAGTCAGCGGCGAAGTCTGATCGTGCACGTTATCGAAAGAGCTATAGCTGGGCATGGTATGCATTGCTGCCAGCTTTTCTCTACGGTTATATGGAAGCAAGCATGAACAGCAACTTTCCACTATATGGTCTGCGCATTGGTTATACTGAGAGTCAGATCTCCGCACTTATGCCTTTTCTTGGCTTAGGTGGACTTCTTCTGCAACTGCCACTGGGAATCTGGAGCGATCGCTGGGGAAGGAAGAAGGTGCTCATTATTTCTGCCCTAGCTGGAGGGGCCTTGTTCATGCTGGTACCTTGGTCCGGCACACAGTTTGTCTGGAGCATGCTTCTATTGGCAGCTGCTGGCGGACTTGTCGGCTCCTTTTTCTCGCTTGGGCTGGCTTACGCAGCAGACATCATGCCAAGGACTATGCTTCCGGCAGCGAATGTTGTGGCATCCTTTCATTTCAGTATTGGCAGCATAGCGGGTCCTAATCTGGGAGGTCTGCTTCTGGATTATACAGCTCCTGGAAGTCTGTTCCTGCTGTTAGGAGCTTTCTATATTATGTTTGGTCTGTTAGGTGTTGGCTTTCGCTCGCGCAAGCTGGACGCATCATAGCAGGTTCCGGCTTTTTGACAAATAAGATCATGGGAAAGTTGAGTTTGCATGGTCATTATTAGGAGTTTACAATAAACTAAAGATACTGTGTTCCATTTCACTGCATTACATACAGCCATATTAAAATTTATAGAGGACAAAGGGGATTCCAGATGATCAGAATACGTCAATTGACTAAGCATGTCGGCGCTGACCGAATACCGGTTCTACGCGGCATTGATGTGGATATTCATACTGGAGAGTTCGTCGGATTGGTAGGCCCCAGTGGTAGTGGGAAGAGCATGCTGCTGCGTTGCTTGTCGATGAAGGAGACCTGGAATAGCGGAAGCCTGATCATAGAGGGAAAGGATATGCTGCAGGAGGGGTACCAAGGCAAGCAGACGATCAAGCGCGAATGGGCGTATTTGGAGCAGAATCCATACGTTCAGATGAATCGCTCGGCACTGAAGAACGTATTGATTGGGCGCGCTGGACAGACTCCTCTCTGGCGAATGATTACCGGAATGATTCGCTCAGACGACTACATGGGAGCTATGGATACACTAGAGCATTTGGGACTGCTGGATAAGGCTCATAACAAATGTGAAAAGCTGAGTGGAGGCGAGCGGCAGCGCGTCGCGATCGCGAGAGCCATGGTTCATGGCGCGAAGGTCATTCTTGCGGATGAGCCTGTGAATGGGCTCGACCCAGCCTCCGCAGATCGTGTGCTGGAGACGTTCCGGCAGTTGTGCAAGGAGCAGAAGCTGACAGTTATTGCAGTGCTACCTCTGGAGCTGGCGGAGAAATATGCTACGCGAATCTGGGGGCTGCAGCAAGGTGAAGTGGTGCTCGACGTCTATGATCGGAGATTGACTTACGCGGAGAAGAATTTGCTGTGAACGGAAGTGTGAGCATGATTGGCAGATGGATAAAAAAGATCGGCGTGAGTGGGACTCTGCTACTAATGGCTGCACTCCTAGGGGGCTGTGGGATTTTTTCTGACAGTGACCCCATCAGCCTGATGCGCAAGCCGTTGCTTCCCGAAGAAGCGCAGAAGCTTAGTGGTGTCGTAACCAAGCAATTGGCGGGCAGAGAACCTATTCGTCCGCGTGATCCAGCGGATACAACCTCAATACGAATTGAGGACCTGAATAATGACGGTACGAAGGAGGCCGTATTGTTCTACGAGACTCCCGAGGATGAGAATGTCCGCATCCGCGGAATGCTGCTGGAGAATCAAGGGGGCACCTGGGTCAAGAAGCTTACTTTTGATGGAGCAGGCCTGGTACTTGAATCCTTCAAGCTTGTGGACGTAACCAACGATGGTACAATTGATATTGTAGCTGGCTTCTCCCGCGGAGAAGACGATGCAATGAAATATCTGGTGGTCTACTCGTATACCGGAGGTACGCTGGAGAAGGTATGGGAGACACCCTATACGTATTTTGCCGTTGATCAGCCTGATGGTCGAGGAGCGGACCATAAGCCCCTGGACATGAATGGCGATGGATTGACAGACATCACTATTGTCTCTTTGCTTAAGAATGAGTATTACAATGTAACCACGTATCAGTACAATGATGGCTTCAAGGAGCTTGGCAAAGTAGATCTTGATAATCAGGCCAACTATGTCCTTCGTGCATCGGCAGGCCAGGTGGCTAAGGACAAGACTGGGCTTATTCTGGACACCTTTGTCGGGCAGGGCTCGACAGTCTCCAATATCATTACGATGGAGAATGGCCAGCTGATAAGGGCAGATATTGATGATCAAACGTTCAAGGATGCTTACATTCTCAGCGAGGATGTCGATCGGGATGGAATTCTGGAATTCGGCAAGCTGGAGACGCCAGCAGGCTGGGAGGATGCAAGCCCAGGCGAGCGTCCGCAGCTGATATCCTTCTATCAGTGGGATGGTAAGAAGGGCAGCACCTTCAAGATGCAGCAATATCGGGATTGGCAAAGCCGCTACTATATTAATATTCCGCCTGAGCTACATGGTCAGGTAACGATAGATCGTAAATCCGATCTGGAGAAGCACATTACCTTCATTATGAAGGATACGGGCGAGGTACTTGCAGAGATCAAATTCTTCTCTTTGACCGCATGGGAGGAGAACAGTTCCGAATGGCAGGAGCTTGTTCGTACAAGCGAGCAGGTCGTCGGGCTGAAGCGATCGGATAAATTCAAGACAGGCAAGGATATTCGTACCTTGATGAAAAATAACAGTATCGGAAAGGAAGGACAGAAGTGAGCAAAGTATTGATTATGGAGGATGAAGAGTCCATTCGCAGTTTTATTGTTATTAACCTGAAGCGTAACGGCTTTGAGGTGCTCGAATCAGCAGATGGAAATGAGGCGCTGAGCATACTTAATTCAGTGCCTGACATTGATATTGCCCTTCTGGATGTGATGGTGCCAGGTAGTGATGGCTTCGAGGTATGCAGAAGAATCAGAGAGACGAATGAACGAATCGGCATCATATTCCTGACAGCCAAGGTGCAAGAGCAGGATAAGGTCTATGCGCTATCCGTAGGTGCAGATGATCATGTCAGCAAGCCCTTTAGCCCTACTGAACTGATCGCACGGATTCAGTCCCTGCTACGTCGTGTGAATGTGCATAGAGAAGGTGCTGCGAAGGTATCCTTCCAATCCGGTCCATTCTCGCTGGATCTGATTACGAAGCAATTCAAGAAGGGGAGTCAGGTTATTGAGCTTACCCCTACCGAGTTCTCCCTTGTTCAGTTCTTCCTGGAGAAGGAGAACACGCCACTGAGCCGGGATGTCCTGCTGGATCATGTGTGGGGGAAGGAGTATATGGGAGATCCGAAGATTGTGGACGTGAACATCCGCCGCTTGCGTCAGAAGCTGGAGAATAATCCTTCTGAGCCGATGTACCTGCAGACGGTGTGGGGCCATGGATATAAGTGGAAAGGCCAGGGGCAATGATCAAGAAGGGGATCGCCAGACAGATTGTACTTCACTACTTCTTTGTGGTCTTCCTGGCCTTAACACTGGCTGAAGTCATTTTTATGTTTGCGATCAGAACCTACTATTATGATGCAATCTTTAACCATATAGAACTGCATGCCAATGTCATCAGCCGCACAAGTCAGGTCTATTACAATACGGATCAGACGTTGAATTCCTACATGATCAGTAATTTCTCCATTGACAGCACACAGCTGGAGGTACTGGATGGGGAAGGGAATGTGCGTGTGAACTCATCTGGCTTCGAATCTGATCGCAAAATTCAGACCAGTGACGTAGCACAAGCCCTGGCTGGTAATACAGGCCGCTGGGTCGGCAAGCAGCCAGAGACGGGTCAGCAGGTTATGGCCGTCTCCAAGCGGCTGTCAGGCACGGGTGCGGACGATGTGTACATTCTGCGCTACGTTACCTCACTGGAGAAGGTAAATGAACGCCTCTTCAACATAACCTTGATGTCTGTAAGTATTGGAGGAGCCGTGCTGGCGATCGTCCTGATCTTCAGTATGGGCTTGGCGAATTCGATCGTAAGGCCCATTAACAATATTACTGCTGTCTCTGCACTGATGGCGAAGGGCAGATTCGATGTTCGGGTCAAGGGGGATTATCGCTATGAGCTTGGAGAGCTGGCGTCTACGCTGAATTACATGGCTCAGGAGATTGTGCATACGAATCAGGTGAAGGACGATTTCATCTCTTCCATCTCGCATGAGCTGCGCACGCCTCTGACGAGTATTAAGGGCTGGAGTGAGACGCTGAATTCCGGAGGCTATGACCCGGAAGAGACCAAGATCGGTATGCAGATTATTTCCAAGGAGACAGACCGGCTCATTGGTCTTGTAGAGGAGATTCTTGACTTCTCCAAGCTGCAGCAAAATGAAATGAAGCTGGTCATGGGAACGGTCAATATCCGGGAGCTGCTGCAGGAGATTATGCTCAATGTATGGGCCAAGGCCGAGATGAGAAAGATCAAGCTGAAGATGGAGGCTGATGAGGATCAGGTATTCTTGGTTCATGGGGATGCGAACCGTCTCAAGCAGGTCTTTCTGAACATTGTAGACAACGCCATCAAGTTCTCTCATGAGAGCAGCCACATCTTTATTCTCATCAGCAAGTCAAATGACAGAATTACGGTGGCCGTTCAGGATTCAGGCATTGGTATCAGCTTGGAGCATCTGGAGAAGGTAAAGGACCGATTCTTCCAAGTGGACCATCAACGGGGTGGCACTGGCCTAGGCTTGGCTATTTCACAGCAATTCGTGGAACGGCACGGCGGCGAGATGACACTGAATAGTGTACTGGGTGAAGGAACGACAGCTACCGTGATTTTGCCTGCATCAACCGAGCAGCCGGAGGAGCGGAATGATCATACAGCAGCCGCATTACTTGATCAAGCTACAGAGCAGGAGCAAGATCAGGAGCGAGATCAGGAACTGGTGGAAGAGAGCAAGCAAGACAAGTAGACATCTGGGTTCCTAAGTATTCCTCATTCATCGCAGATTCGTCGCGTACGAGCAAAGTCGAATACAGCATCCAACAGGATAGGAATAGAGGAATGGAGGCATGAACCAAATGAGCTTGTTAGATGCATACCAGACAGAGCAAGGTGAGCTGAAGCTATACCATGCGGAGCGAACACAACTGCCAGACATCTTGATACTACTCAGAAATGCCGCAGAATGGATGATAAGCAGACAGATAGAGCAATGGAAGCCAGAGATGTTCACCGAGGAAGCGATTAACGACTACTTTGAGAACCGTGAAATCTATATCGCCTATCTGAACGAGGCTCCAGCAGGTTTGTACACAATACAATTTGATGATCCTACCTACTGGAAAGACAAAAATGATCCCTATTATGGATATTTGCACCGATTAACCGTGCACAGCAGCCTAAGGGGATTGAATCTTGGTCCATGGCTACTGGAATCAGCGGAACGAGTCGTCAAGCAACGCGGGAAAAAGGGACTCAGACTGGACTGTGTTGCCCATAATCGCAAGCTGAATCATTTTTATCAGATGCAGGGCTTTCGCTTGATGGGGGTGTCGGATATGGGGACCCGTTATGCATCCTTGTACCAAAAGTCATATTCGGAAGCAATATCAGAGCCTGGAGAACGGATACAATTGGCATTCTTGCAGAAGGAAGACATTCCAGTCCTGCTGGAATGGGTACGTCACCAGACGGAACAGGAATTCGTGCAGTGGGCTGGTGCCGCCTGGCCCTTCCCTCTGACAGAGGATCAATTGCTGGCTGAACTGGAACAGGCAAATCTGCCTGCCCAATCAGATCGTCTACTCTTCAAAGTGCTCCACGATGGCAACATGGTTGGTCATATGGGCCTGTTCCGGATCGATCGCCAGCATGAGTCTGCCCGGATCGGCAAGGTGCTGATCGCAAGTCCACAGGACCGTGGGAAGGGATGGGGCCAGCAGATTATTCGCGAGGCGCTTCGCATCGGCTTTGAGGCACTGAATTTGCACAGAATGACGCTTGGTGTATATGATTTTAATAGGCGTGCAATGGATGTATATACGGGGGCAGGCTTTCAACGTGAAGGAACTATGCGAGACCAGGTTAAGGTCGGGGATCAGTTCTGGACTCTTCATGAGATGGGTATATTGCGTAATGAATGGCAAGAAAGCCTCAAGGATTGTTAGCACAGGGGGTAGGTTGGCATTAATTAATGCAGGGCTTGCACAAGGGAAAAACAGGAGCGGCTTGAATTGGTTCTTGATCTCGTTGCTATGTGGTCCACTAGCGACGCTAATTATTGTAGCAAGCGATAAGCTCAAAGATAATGAGGACCCTCGATTATTGTGAGTTTGTTGGAATCTTTGAAATAAGATCGCTTCACAAAAATCGCTTCACAAAAGCATCCCCATGGTAGCTGTGCGTACAGCCATCCTGGGGATGCTTTTGTGTGAGACGTATGCAGTCAAGTTCGGCCATAAAGTTTTACAGCTGCATTAATCATTTGAATTAATGATCTGCCTGCCTTAAGAGGACAAGCCTTCTGCACGGAGTCTTCCATTTTTCTCGTATACTTCTTTTAGCAAGCTCTTCGATGGTTGGCGCAGTACCGGTTTGCCAAGAACCATTTCGCCGGGTCCAACCACAGCGATATCGTGAAGATTACCTCGAATAACTGCACCATCCTTCACGATGGCTCCTTCACCAATAATGGCATGCTCGATAACAACATTGCGTCCGATTCGGGCATTGGGCATAATTACGCTATCTGTGACACGAGAGGACTTGCCGATCTCGGCTCCACAGAATACAATGGAATTATTAGCTGTGCCTTCCAAGTAGCAGCTTTCATGAAGCAGGCTACTGTTAGCAGGAACTGTATTTTTCCGCAGAGCTGGCTTGGCCCGCATAGCTCTTGTATACATTGGCCAATCTTCACGCATAAGGTTGATTTCACTGTTTGGCTGTAGCAGATCCATATGTGAGTCCCAAAGGCTTTTCACTGTGCCAACATCCTTCCAGTAGCCTTGGAATTCATACACATATACAGGATCCTGCTCGGCAAGCATCTTTGGAATGATATCCTTCCCGAAGTCATGACTTGAGTTATGGTCATTAGCATCTGCCAGCAAATATTCCTTCAGATAGCTCCATCTAAAGATATAAATACCCATCGAAGCTAGGTTACTGTTAGGCTGTTCCGGCTTCTCCGCAAATTCAACAACCTCCTGATGCTCATTAGCGCTCAAGATCCCGAAGCGACTCGCTTCATTCCATGGTACCTCCATGACAGAAATGGAAGCAGCAGCGCCCTTCTGAATATGGAAATTCAGCATATCTCGATAATTCATATGATAAATGTGGTCACCAGACAAAATCAGAACGTGCTCGGGGTTATGCTGCTCAATGTAAGCTATATTTTTGTAAATAGCATCTGCAGTCCCCGTGTAGCCTTCTTGTCCTACATTATAAGAGGGCAGCAGGCTTACGCCAGACGTTCCGTTATTGTGCAGCCCCCACGGTTCTCCTTGGCCGATGTGCTGATGCAGCGACTCAGCCTCATACTGAGTCAACACGCCGACAGTGTCAATCTCCGAATTCGCACAATTGCTGAGCGGAAAATCAATAATACGGTAATGACCGCCGAAAGGGACGGCCGGCTTAGCAATTGTAGATGTAAATGGGGCAAGGCGTCGCCCTTCACCGCCAGCGAGAAGCATTGCAATACATTCTTTGTTCTTCATCTCGTTTTCCCTCCCGATAATTGTCGTCGTTGTTCAATACATAAACGCATTTAGGATTCATGAAACTTTATAATGTTTTACATTCAATGGAAAAAATGAACCTATTCTGTTTACAATTCCGATTGTTTTTTTATGGTTTAGGCAAAATCTTCAGCTTTTCTGCATAATTAAAATTGAAGCTTATTCGTTCATTTTTTGTTCAAACTGGTAACAATGGGGTAATGAACCTGATGGAAATATAAATATGTAAAGCAGGTGATGGATTGGAAGAGCAAGGTCGGCACAACAAATCCACGGATGAGTTCAGTGCAGGTTCAATCTCACAGCAGGATATTTACTTATTTCATGAAGGCACGCATTATGGGAGCCACCGAATCATGGGGGCTCAGATGACCGTAGAAAATGGCACGCCAGGCGTGCGTTTTACCGTGTGGGCACCGAACGCGCAGCATGTGGGTCTGGCAGCTGATTTTAACCAGTGGAACGGTCAACAGGATTCGTTATATAAGATACCCCAATCTGGCATATGGACTCGTTTTTTTGCTGGGATTCAGGAAGGAACATTTTACAAATACGATATTACCGCTGCGGATGGTGAACGTATGCTCAAGGCTGATCCATATGCGTTGCGTGCAGAGCTGAGACCAGCTACTGCTTCTGTCGTGGCTTCACTGGAGGGGTATAAGTGGAGGGATGGTTCCTGGAGACGGAGACGTCGGGAGTTATACGCGAAGCCAGTCCATATCTATGAATTACATATGGGAACCTGGAGTCAGAAGCCTGACGGTACTTTTTATACATATAGGGAAATGGCAGATCTGCTGGTCGATTATGTAACAGAGATGGGTTATACGCATATTGAGCTTATGCCTCTAAGCGAGCACCCTTATGACCTATCTTGGGGATACCAGCTAACAGGGTACTTTGCAGTGACCTCGCGTTATGGCTCCCCGCAGGACTTCATGTATTTCGTGGATACGTGTCATGGAGCTGGCATCGGTGTCATCATGGATTGGGTGCCTGCTCATTTTGCTAAGGATGCTCATGGGCTGAGACGCTTTGATGGGAGTCCGCTGTTCGAATATTCTGATCCATTACTTGCCGAGAAGCCAGGATGGGGGACATTGTCCTTCGATTATAGTAAAGGTGAGGTTCGCTCCTTCCTGATCTCGAATGCATTGTTCTGGATGGATGTGTACCATATTGACGGCTTGCGTGTGGATGCGGTGACCAGCATGATTCGTCTTGATTTTGAGAAAGCAGAGGGACAATACCGTCGAAATGCGCACGGTGGCATCGAGAATGAGGACGCGATCCAGTTCCTTCAACAGCTGAATGAGACGGTGTTCCGGTATTACCCTTATGCGCTCATGATGGCGGAGGAGTCAAGCGCCTGGCCGAAGGTCACGGCCCCGACCAATGAGGGAGGACTGGGCTTCAATTACAAATGGAATATGGGCTGGATGAATGACACCCTCGATTATGTGGAGACAGAGTTCGGTCAGCGCCAGGAAGCTCACCATTTGCTCACATTTCCGATCTGCTACGCTTATGCAGAGAACTTTACGCTCCCGCTGTCACATGATGAGGTGGTGCATGGCAAGAAATCACTGCTGGACAAGATGCCAGGGAGCTATGAACAGAAATTTGCCGGGCTTCGTCTATTGCTGGGCTACCAGATTACCTCTCCAGGTAAAAAGCTGCTGTTCATGGGCGGGGAGTTCGGCCAGTTCATTGAGTGGAAGGATGAAGAGGCGCTTGATTGGTTCTTGCTGGACTATGACAGTCATCGCCAGATGCATCATTTCAGCAAGGAGCTGAACCAGTTATATCTACGTGAGCCGGCTCTCTGGCAATTAGATCATTCCTGGGAGGGGCATCAGTGGATTGATGCTGATAACCAGAAGCAAAGTGTCATTAGCTTCATACGCAAGGGGAAGAGGAAGAAGGATGATCTGTACGTTGTAATCAATTTTGGGCCTGTAGACTATCCGGCCTTCCGGATTGGTATGGAGCGTTCAGGCATCTATCAGGAGCTGCTGAACAGTGATGATAAGCAATATGGTGGAAGCGGAGAAGTGAATACAGGAGCATTGCGAACGGAAGCTGTCCCGTGGCATCAGCAGCTGCATAGTCTGGAGCTTCATCTTGCACCGCTCAGTATGGTGATCCTGAAGAGGGAATCCACGTTACCCAAGACAAATGTAAAGTTGAGTGTAAAGAAAAAATCAAAAGATAATCCACAGGAAAATCTAAAGAAGAGCGCAGAGACGAACAAGGAGGAATCCGTATGAATATTGTATTTGCTGCTGCTGAAGTACATCCTTTTATGAAGACAGGCGGTCTGGCTGATGTGATCGGAGCCCTTCCCAAGGCTCTTCAAGCATCTGGTGCCAAGGTGAGCGTCATTATGCCCAAGTATAAAGGAATCTCCGAAGAGTATGCTCGCAAAATGAAGCCACTGGGCAACGTACAAGTGCAGGTTGGCTGGCGTGATCAGTACTGCGGAGTCCATCTGCTGACGCATGAGGGTGTGCAGGTGTATTTTATAGATAACGAATACTACTTTGGTCGGGATGGGATCTACGGCTATATGGATGATGGGGAGCGCTTTGCCTACTTCAATAGAGCTGTCCTTGAGGTGCTTCCGCTGCTTGAATCCAAGCCAGATGTTCTACATTGCCACGACTGGCACGCGGCAATGATTCCGTTATTATTGAAGGATCAGTACCGTCAGCTTCCCTTTTATAGTGACATTCGAACTGTATTCACGATACATAACCTGCTGTATCAAGGTGATTTTCCATATGAAGTGCTCACCGAGCTGTTAAATGTCAGTGGGGAGTATTTCACGCCAGAGGGTGTGGAGTATCACGGAAGACTGAATTTCATGAAGGCAGGCCTAGTCTTCTCGGATCATGTCACGACGGTAAGCCCGACCTACGCCCAAGAGATCCAGACAGAATATTATGGATATGGACTTGAGGGGCTGCTTCGCAAGCTTGGTTATGAGGGACGGCTGAGCGGGATTGTGAATGGGATTGATGTGAAGAGCTACAATCCTGCCACTGACGGACATATTTATAGCAAATATCGCACCAGCCTTACCAAGAAGCAGGAGAACAAAATTGGGCTGCAGCAGGAGCTTGGGCTTCCCGTGCGCCCAGATGTACCTTTGCTGGCTATGGTCACCCGTCTGGTAGACATGAAGGGGCTTAACCTTGTCACCCGCGTATTGGATGAGATGATGTATTACGATGATTACCAGTTCGTGGTATTAGGTACAGGAGATCCAGCATACGAAAGGTGGTTCCGTAGTGCAGCAGAGCGTTATCCACTTAAGATGGCTGCTCAAATACAATTCAGTGAATCACTCTCTCGTAAAATCTACGCGGCCAGTGACATGTATCTGATGCCATCCCGGTTCGAGCCATGTGGAATCAGTCAATTACTAGCACTGCGTTACGGTAGCATTCCAATCGTTCGCGAGACTGGTGGCCTGAACGATACCGTGCAGTCATACAATGAGTACACCGGAGAAGGTAACGGATTCAGCTTCGCGCATTACAATGCTCACGATATGATGAATACGATTCGTAGGGCGATTGACTTATATAGGCAGCCGGAGCATTGGCAACGCTTGACGCAAGCTGCGTTTAAGGGAGATTACAGCTGGAATGTATCCGCTGCGGCTTATCTGAATATTTATGACCGATTGTTGGGAGAAGACAGCTAGTATCTTGACCTAATCTGATTTCAGATTGTATGATCCGGAGAGCTTGGTGGTTAGCGGAAAGTGGGGAAGCCCTAGAGAAACGGAGTGCCCACCTTTAAGCTTACTGTTCATCAGCCTATCAACTTCGTTCGAAGGAACAGCAAGCTTAACAGTGGTCGACAGGGCTCCCCGCTTGCAGCGGCTCTATACTGACATTAAATCTGGTCAAGGTACTAGAAGCTGGCGGGTTGAGATGTCGAATGGACAAAATAAAACACCTTCAAGGCTTGAGATCGCAGCCATGTCTTAAGCGAAAGACATGAAGGCCATCCTGCATTGAAGGTGTTTTTGCGTTAGCTACAGCTGCAGCTATTCATTCATATTCTACAATCATATTCAACAGTCAGGTATTACAATCAGGTTCTACTGAATTGTTCGAATATTACGTACCGACTTGCTGTTAAGCTTGTGATGAGGTATTGCGTGTGAATTCTTCCTTGATTCGTGCCAGTAGCTCTGGCTTCGTAATGACATCGCTGGCCGTCCAGGCCAATGTCTTGGCTGCAAGCAGCATACGCTCAAGAGCAAGCTCCTGCATGGCCTGATCCCGGAACTCCGGGGTATGCAGCATATGCCGCTCTACGGTTACCTGTACATAAGGATGAATAGACGGACAGTGCAATGATACATTGCCAAGGTCCATGGAGCCATGGTCACCACCACTAACAATGAGTTCGGGATGAACACCGGCCTCAATCAGATTGGAGCTAAACGCAGCGGACAGCTCTTCATTGGTCAGCATTTCGTCATACGACAGCTCGTAGTTGGATACTTCAAGGCGACTGCCTGTCTGCAGGGCTGCACCTTCAGCGATCTGAATCACCCGCTGTGTGAGCTTGTTGAGCTGCTTCCGGGTGGCTGCACGTACATAGAACTGCGCGGAAGCATAATCGGGTACGATATTAGCCGCTTGACCACCGTGGTTAATAATACCATGAATGCGTACATCGCTCGTTACATGCTGTCTGAATGCATTCACGCCGTTGAACGTCTGAATTACCGCATCAAGTGCATTGATACCTTCTTGAGGGCTTGCAGCAGCATGCGCAGCTTTTCCATAAAACTCAAATTGGACAGCATCGATAGCCAGTGATCGGCCTGAGGTCTCGAATTGATACAGTGGATGTACCATCATAGCAACATCGCAATCATCAAATAGTCCTGCTTCCGACATCGGTACCTTCGCTCCACAAGTCTCCTCTGCCGGGGTACCATAGACCCGAATCTCACCACCGATCTCATCGATAATGGATTTTAGACCTACAGCCGCACCCACACTCATCATGCAGATCAAGTGATGCCCACAGGCATGTCCAAGATCAGGAAGTGCGTCATATTCGGCAAGAAAAGCAATGATAGGTCCCGTCTTAGCTGCTCTGTAGGTAGCTATAAAAGCTGTGGAGATCCCAAGCACCGGGGCTTCTACAGTGAATCCGTGATGATCCAGCTCCTCCTTGAGCTTGGCTGAGGCTAAAAATTCCTCATTTCCCAGCTCCGGGTGTGCCCCAATATATAATGAAATTTCCTTGAAACGGGAACCATATTCCTTGATCGTGTTCTCAATTTGCCGCTTAACGTTCATTTTCTTACATCCTTTCACAACATTGAAATAATTCATGGTCAGAATGATAAACAATCGTTTGCATATTCATGCATTCTCATCTATAATGACACAGTTATGTTAATTATACAGGAATAAGGAGAGAAGGAAAGTTTGAAAAGAATATATTGTCGTTATGCGGCCATCGTGCTCGCTGCTGTCATGATGATCTTGGCAGTGGTACCAGCTTATGCAGCGGATTCCGCCAAGCCGAAGCTGGTTCTCGGAACCAGTGCTGATTTTTCACCCTATGAGTTTCATAAAACGATAGATGGCAAGGACCAGATTGTTGGCTTTGACATTGAGATCGCAAAAGAGATCGCGAAGGATCTCGATCGTGAGCTTGTAATTGAGGACATTGGATTTGATGCGCTGCTGCCAGCCCTGCAAAGCGGACGGGTAGATATGGTCATCTCGGGGATGACGCCTACGGACGAGCGTAAGCGCAGCATTGATTTCTCGAACAACTACTACCAATCCCGCCAGGTCATTGTCGTCAAGGCGGAAAATAAATCGAAATTTCCGACGATGGACAGCTTGCGAGGAACCAAGATAGGTGTCCAAAAAGGTTCCATTCAAGAGGAGATTGGTATGGAGATTCCAGACGCACAGTTGACCTCTCTGGACAAAATCTCAGACATCATTCTCCAATTGCGTACGAACCGTGTGGAAGCTGCCATCATGGAGGATACGGTGGCTGCCGGATACCTGGATAATGAGGTAGTACTTGCACCAGCTGTTCCGGATGTACCAGAGGTACAAGCCGCCATTGGTGTCCAGAAGGGCAATACCGAGCTGCTGAATTCCATTAATGGAACATTAGACAGGCTTAAGGCTAACAATTATATTGATCGTATGGTCGAAGAGGCAAGCGCCCTTGCTGCCGATCGTCCACAGACAAAGTCCCCGAACATTATTGAAGTGTTCTGGGAATACCGTAATTACTATATTACGGGTGTAGGATATACATTACTGCTGTCAGCGCTTGGTGTGCTGTTCGGCTTCATTATCGGTCTGTTCGTATGCTTCATTCGCATGTCAGACATTCGAGTGCTGCAATGGATTGGGACGACGTACGTTGAGATTTTGAGAGGTACACCGATGCTGGTGCAGCTCATGATCGTACATTACGGGTTCTCCTTGACCTTCGGAATCAACTTCAGCCCACTGCAATCAGGTATTATTACGCTGTCCATCAATAGCTCTGCTTATCTGGCAGAATTGTTCCGCGCGGGTATTCAAGGCGTAGACCGTGGACAGATGGAAGCGGCACGTTCCCTCGGGATGAAGAGAGGCAAAGCGATGAGATTTATTATTTTGCCGCAGGCTCTCAAGGCTGTGCTGCCGGCGATTGGTAATGAATTCATCACGATCATTAAAGAATCCTCAATCATCTCGTTCATTGGCATGATGGATCTGATGTACCAGGCCTCTGTTGTCAAGAACATCACCTTCCAGGGGATGAGTCCATTCATCATCGCCGCGGCCTTGTACTTTGTCATGACATTCGGACTTTCCAAGCTGCTTGGATTGTGGGAAAGGAAGTTGAGAGCTAGTGATAACCGTTAATCAATTACGCAAGTCCTTCGGTCAAAATGAAATTCTGAAGGGACTTGATGTGCATATCAAGAAGGGCGAGGTTGTTGTTGTCATTGGGCCGAGTGGTTCGGGCAAAAGTACCTTTCTGCGCTGTCTGAATCTGCTGGAGGAGCCTTCAGCGGGTGAAATCCTGTTCGAGGGTGAGCCGATTACAGCCAAGGGTCACGATATTAATAAGACCCGTGAGAAAATGGGTATGGTATTCCAGCATTTCAATCTATTCCCGCACATGAATGTACTGCAAAACCTGACAATCGCGCCTGTTCAGGTACTCGGGAAATCCCAAGCCGAGGCTGAGAAGATCGCGGACGAGCTCTTGGCTACTGTAGGTCTGTCGGATAAGCACGTTGCCTACCCGAATCAGCTGTCAGGTGGTCAGAAGCAGCGTATTGCTATTGCGCGTGCGCTAGCTATGCAGCCGCATATGATGCTGTTCGATGAGCCAACCTCGGCCCTAGATCCCGAGATGGTCGGAGAGGTACTGGACGTCATGAAGAAGCTGGCTGAGCGCGGAATGACGATGGTCATCGTTACACACGAAATGGGCTTCGCACGTGAAGTGGGAGACCGGATTTTGTTCATGGACAACGGGCAGATTGTCGAGGAAGGCAGTCCAGGCAAAGTATTCGGAAATCCAGAGAATGAGCGCACACGTGATTTCCTCGCTAAGGTACTCTAGTCTAGTGACAATGCGAACATTATTGTAACAACATCTCGAACGATGATAGCAACATTATGAACTTTATATCTATGGTAAAAGTACAGCCCTGGTTGGTCTATTCAAGGACCGCCGGGGCTGTTTTCGAATTAGGTAACTATATAAACCGCAACTAAATTTATAACCTGACGAGAAGGCGATCTATTGTTTCAGCGGTTGTTTGTTGATTCTTTACTCACGTGAAGTCGAATCTTGTAAAATTTCTCGAAAAAGAAGTTATTCACAACATCAGCTTTGAGCCACAGCCATAGCCCCTCAACAGGGTTGAGATTTGGACAGTAAGGTGGCAGAAAGACCAATGCAAACGGGGATGTTCCTCCAAGAAGGGCTGTAATTTCGTAGCGTGATGAATCCGACTGTTGTCTAAAATCAAGGCGATTTTCCCATCTGGATAAGCAGCGAGAAGATCCTTCAGAAAGCGAACGGCGGTATCCGCCTTTTCTTCTTCCCGGTGATGGACCTGACCGGTCTCATAGTCTATTGTAGCAAACAAATTAGCCCCTCGAGTCTGCCTTGTCTACCGATGTAAGCTTGCTGTTCGTCGATCTAAGAAAAAAAGCAGATGACAGCACCAAGCTGACATTTCGTTCTCTAGGGTTCCCCGCTTTCCATTCAATAAAACAACCTAATGTACTGCAGTCAAGGTGGTTTACCTTTAATATTATAAAAGCAAGCCAGAAATGGCCGTGTGCTTCAAACAAACTTGATTGGTAAAATCATATGAAAAAGAAACACACCAGTGCAAAACAATAACAACTGGTGTGCTTTAAAATCGTGTTTTCGTTTAAATAGTTATTGATAATTAACTACATTGGAATTTAAAGGGGTCATAACAGTAACACCAGATTGTAGTGTCAGTATACTACCCGTCATTCTAGCGCCCCAATCTCTAATCAAGAAAGTCTCCTGATCACCTTGGAAGTATGTTAAACTACCTCGTTTATTAATTGCTTTTCTTCCTATAATTTCCCAAGAACCAAAAGAAGACTTTTGAAAGTACATAGTGAAGTTAACGCTAGAAATCTGATACTTTGGTTCAAGATTAATATTCCAGTTGCAATACATCCGTCCAGCCACATCTGTGCAAGTCAATAATAACCTTCCAGCATGTCCTAGAGCTGATGGAGTAACTAATTTCGAATCATATACATCACTTATTACTGTGTTATCAGCATTATCTATCGATACGAATTTAATTTCTTCTGTTTCAAAGGTGATATTCTGAGAGGTACTTTCGGCATCAGTATTTATGTATATTGGAATTTCAGCAACGTAGGTAATACTACCAGTTTCTTCTTGAGCATACGAGACTGGTGATAGAATAATCAAAGATAGCATGGTCAGTGACAGTACCAAATACAATAATTTCTTCATCATTTCATCTCCTGAAATTTTGATTTAAGTGTAGTTAATACACTTTTGATAAATTATATTTGGAGTACTAGATTTTGTATGCCTTAATTTTCAAATTATATTTTATTTATGGGATATATTATATTATTATATATAAAAACCTATTTAAAGGAGAATTGTTTATGAAATATAAAATTACCGAAACTCATATTTATGTATTAGATTCTCACATTGCGATTCACGATGTACTGTGTTTTCCAAGATCGAATAGAAAATACGAAGACTTAAGTGAGTTAGTTGAGGATTGCCTGACCTTCGAGCTTACTAACCCTGAACATTTTGAATCATTTGATCATATGAAGGTGACCTCTCCATCAAAAGGAGGAAATTTTTATACCCAGGATTTTCTGAACCCCATTTTGAAATTGGTAAACGAAAATAGATTGTAATATATCGACACGAAAAGGACTCCATTGACTTAATAGTTGTATTGAAGTCCTTAAGAAGCTTCTTTGAATGGAAAACAGATATTAACTATGAGTCAAAGCCAAGTTAAAGGCATCTACCAACATTTTCATGCAGTAAAGGTTACAAACTTGTGATAATATGCTTACAAATCTTAACCTTTTCGATTGCAGGTTGCGGTTATCGATTAATCAAGGCCAGGAAGCCATACATCCGAAACGTAAAGGTGAGAAATTTTGTAATGCTGTCATACATAGGAGGATAACTTACATATGAAATCGTTCGGTAAGATGATGAAATCAACCTTGTTGGTATTGGGTGTAGGTCTGACTGTAGCTGCGGGTACCGCAGATGCGGCAAGTGTACATGTGGCCAAAGATGGAGATACATACTTCAAGCTGGCACGTCAGTATGGGGTGAACATGGAGGCGCTAATGGCGGCTAATCCGCAAATTCCGGCCAACAATATCTATGACGGACTTAACATTAAGTTGCCAGAGGATACCGTTATGCAGGCTAAGTCGACTACGATTGCTCCAGTGAAGGAAGCTGCGAAGATCTCAGCCAAGCAAGTGGAGGCATGGGGCAAAACCTTCAATTACTCCAAAGTGCTGAATGTTACGGCTACAGCCTATTCAGCAGCAGCTGACGAGAATGGCGGTTGGGGACCTGTAGATTACTTCGGCAATCCTCTCAAGATCGGCACGATTGCAGTGGATCCTAAGGTGATTCCGATGGGTACCAAGGTGCTCGTTACAGGACACTCTCATCCTGGACTGCCTGCTAATGCCTTTGTAGCAGAGGCACTTGATATGGGCGGGGCCATTAAAGGCAACAAAATTGACATCTTCATACCTGGCTCGAAGGCTTCGGTCAGCCAGTTTGGTTTTCAGGATATAAAGCTGTATTTCATTGAAGACTAGCTCTCGAGAAGACTGTAATCCAACTGTTCACCATGAACATAATTCGTGATTATTGATTCATGCCAGATACGAAGTATACTAAAGGATGTCCCGTCAAGCCAGAGGTTGGCCTGAGGGACATCCTTTTGTGTGCTTGGAAGGGCAGCTTGGTTACTGCTTCTTGCTCATAGGTAAGGAGGCAGGCACGTGCAACAGCACAGGCAGGGTAACGAAGGAGTATCCCTTGCCTTCCAGCTCGCCTATCATGCTTGGAAGCACTCGAATGGTTCCATGCAGATCTGTGGTAGTTCCACCACCTGCGTGCATGAGAATAATGGAGCCTGGCCCCGTATGAGGCACTACGTTATTTCTGATTTGACGAGGGCTCAGACCCTTCCAATCCATCGAATCGACATTCCAGTTCACAATCTTATACCGCGAGCTGCGTGCCCAGCGTAATTGGGGCTCTGTAATCTCACCATACGGCGGTCTGATCAGCTTGGGGCGGAGGCCTGTAATCCCTTGAATGATACGTTCAGATCTGAGGATTTGCTGACTGAACTGACTCGAATTAAGCTTGGCAAAATTCGGATGATTGAAGGAATGGTTGCCGATGACGTGTCCTTCCTTCACAATTCTTCGAACCAGATCAGGATGCTTGCGGGCCCGGCTCCCAACAATGAAGAACGTTGCCTTGATGTTATGCTTCTTCAGAACATCCAGAACATAGGGTGTGTAACGAGGATCAGGCACATCGTCGAATGTTAATGCAATTTGCCGTGTCTGCGGACCACTCATCTTGAAGGTATCAGCATATTTTTTTCGCAAGTCACCCAGTGTACGAGGCTTGGTACTAGTGGTCTGAACATCTTGGACATTCTGGACAGTCTCTGCGGGATGGGGAGAAAGCCATGCAGCAGCAGCGGATTGGACATGGCTGTAAGCAGACGGATAACTGCTGGAGAGCAGCAGAGCCGCTAATGTAACATTGGCCCATAGTGGCATGGGATTAGCCCCCTTTTTTGATTCTCTCGCGCATCAGTGTGTTAGTATTTCCAAATGCCGTCAAATTATGTAGCATCATCATTTGAAATTGCTCCATGATTTGCTATGACATGATTGGTTAAGTTAAAATATAAGTAATTGGAAGAAAGCTGAAACGACTGGAGCATTTCTGGCGTATATAAAAGTATTGATAAAATCATCGGTAGATCAAAGGAGGAACTGCAATGTCCATCTTCAAGCGACTAAGAGATCTTACCTTATCAAATATTCATGCGGTTATTGATAAGGCAGAGGACCCGATCAAAATGACAGAGCAATATATCCGTGATATGCGAGAGGACCTTGAGGACGCCGAAAAGGCGGTTGCTGCCCAGATTGCTATAGAGAAGAAGTTCAAGCAGCTGTACGAAGAGCAGACAGCTCTGACTCAAAAGCGTGAGGAGCAGGCTCATACCGCGGCCAAAGCACAGAATGTGGAGCTGGCGCGCCGGGCGCTGGAGGAGAAGAAGACAGCAGAGGATAAAGCAGCGGAATACAAAGCCAGCTACGAGCAAAATAAGGCGGCAGCTGATCAATTGAGAGCCAAGCTTACAGAGATGCGCAAGCAACTAGAGGAAATGAAGAGCAAGCGCGAGGCACTTGTAGCCAGATATCAGGCTGCCAAGGCTCAGACAGAAATCAACAAATCCATGAGCACATTCAGCACGGATTCCGCAGCTTCCGGCATGAAGCGTATGGAGGAGAAGATGCTCCAGATGGAGGCACGTGCAGAGGCAAGCAACGAGCTGGCTGACAAGGGCAAGTCCCTGGACGATGAGATGGAGGCCTTGACCAAGAATAGCGAGGTTGAGGATGAGCTGGCTGCATTAATGAAGCAGTACGAAAATAAATAATCACTGCTAAAGCATACGATGATTGGCGAAGGTGAGAATAGTCCCTCTTCTTCGCTTTTCAATCTGCTGTTTTTGCAAAGTACCTTTAGTAAAGCATGATCATACACATTGAACCGGTACTGACAGCATGTACGCTTGAGTAACAGATGAAGGATGGTAGGAAATATGGATCTTCAATCCATTATTGCGATGTTCACATGGACGGTAGCAGGAGCAATTTTATTGTTTTTATTTATGTATCTAGACTCTTTATTTACGAAATATAAGGATTTTGAAGAGGTCAAAGCCGGCAATGTAGCAGCAACGACTCGACTGGTAATGAAACTGGGAGCGCAGGCCTATATCCTGTCAGCCTCCATGGCTACTGCCATTAAATTGAGTGAGGCATTGGTGTATTCCTTACTCGCGTTTCTCATGCTCTTCGTATTGGAGGGGGCTGTGCGAGTCGTTCTTCGGCAATGGGCAAAATTTGATCTCGATGAAGGGACTCAGCGTGGCCATGTCGCGCATGGTCTGTTCAACGGCTCCTTGTATATCGTTGGTGCCCTGATCATTGCGGCCTGCTTCTGACGGTACAATTCGTAGAAAATTAATAGAGCTGTCACTCAGCGCAGCCTTCCATGCAGCAAATCCAAGGATTTATTGCACAGGACGGCAGCTTACGGAGGACAGCTCTATTTTGTCATTTACGGGACTGTCGTACATTGGCAGATTTCCGTGATAGGGAATGGTACTGGCTGGTTGCTTGCGGATCCATTTGAGGAAGGAAGCCTGCTGTGGATCGGTTAGCAGCGCTTTTATGGTGGTCAGCTGGAGCTCGACCAGTTGCCGATTTGTGTATAGATGATGAATATGCTGATGGCACGCAACACACAGATTCGCAGTGGGCAGCAGGGAGCCACCTTCTTCCCGTGGTGTTAAATGGTGAACGGTGGTTAGAACCGGAGTGCGTCTACATAGCTCGCATTGATCTGGTTCCTTTGTCATATTCAATCTATCCTCCTCTTCACAGGAACACATGGCATCTAGTCGTGAGCTCGACCATCCTCCTTGCGCTGACCTTTGAGCACAGGCTCAAGCATATCCTGCACGCTGCGCTCCCATAGCGGAACATCGGTCCTATACGCAGCACGTACATTCAGATGTCCAGCCAACGGGGCTGTGATGAAGACGAACACAATACCCAATAATAGTCTGGTGCTTGCATAATGATCATAAATCCAGAAGTAGAGAAATGCTGCAGTAAGAATACACAGAACGCCAAGCGTGGTACTTTTGGTCGCGGCATGAGCCCGCAAATATACGTCTGGTAGTCGAATCAGTCCGAAGGTGCTTAATATGCTCACTATGGCGCCAATCAATACAAGTCCTCCCACGAGCACGCCGCCAGCTGTTTCAACGATCATTCTCATGCTCAAGCACCACCCCTCGTTCAATATAACGCGCAAAAGCTACCGTGCTCAGAAAGGCAAGTATGCCAATCAGCAAAATAATATCAAGATATGCCTGTGTATGCTGGGCCATGGACAAGACCGTAACCACAGCGATGAGATTGATGCCAATTGTATCCAGAGCCATAATTCTATCCGCCATGGACGGTCCTCGCAGCACACGATACAGACAACCACAGATGGAGACCGATAGTAGAAGCACCGAGATCAAAAATACAGTTTGCAGCATCAGCGGGTCACCTCCATTATGCTCTTTTCAAACGTATTACGTATTTCCTCAGCCATGCTGTGCTCATCTGTAATGTTCATGGCATGAATATAGAGCGTGCGGTTATTGTGTGAGACTTCAAGCAGCAGTGATCCTGGTGTAAGAGAGATCATGAGATACAATAGACTCAGCTCCCAGTCGGTAGTTAGTTGGCTTTTGTAGATGAATACGCCTGGGCGAATATCCAGCTGAGGCTTTATAACCTGCCGAATGACGGTATGGCTGGCACGCACGAGCTGGACGAGTAACACTCTGAGCAGCTTGAGGATAGCCCATATCCTCATCAGATACAGTCTTTGCGGAAAGAACCTACGTAGCACTGCAATCAGAATCAGACCAAGCAGGTAGCCGATCAGGAACTGCAGGACGGTCCATTCAGTACTTAGGAACATCCAGATGAGCGCAATGATCAGGTTAAGCAAAATTTGAAAGGCCATCAGATCTACTCCTTTAACACAGCGTTAATGTACAGCTCCGGCTTCAGCAACAGCGTACCCGATTCAGAGACGAACGGATAGATGAGCTCAGCAGCAGGTCCAATACATATAATCAGTACAAATAGCAGCATGGAAGAAAGGAGGAGCGGGCGTACGGGGTACAGCGAGTTTTCTTTTTGGGTGACAGGTGTACCCCAGAAGGCTTTTGTGAAAATTTTGATAATGGAGTACATCATCAAGAGGCTTGCCACGATCGCAATGATCGTTAGGCCGTACAATCCAGCCTCTAGACCACCTTCGAACAGCATCAGCTTGCCCGGAAAGCCGCTTAATGGTGGAACACCTGCCAGGGCAAGTGCTGTAACGAACAACATCCAGCCCAGCAGCGGATAGGATTTGATCAGTCCGCCCATTTTGTTAAGATTGGATGTCCCCGCAGCTGCAATCAAGGCTCCGCCTAGCAGGAACAGCAAGGTCTTGATCAGCATGTCATGAAACAGGTACAGCAGCAGACCCTCCAAGGCGATTTTGCTGGAGGAAGCCATCCCATACGCGACGAAACCAACACCTGCGACTACGTTGTAGACCATAATCTTGTTCACATCCATGTACGACACTGCACCGATTACCCCAAGGATCATCGTTGCGCCAGCCATAGTGCCTATGACTGTCTGCGTAAGGTCTGGATCATGATAGAAGATTAGCGTGAAGATCCTAATAATGGCATACAGTCCGACCTTCGTAAGCAGTCCTGCGAACAAGGCTGTCACGACGGAGGGAGGCGCTGCATAAGAGCCTGCCAGCCAGAAGAACAGGAATAGGCCAGCCTTGATGCTGAATACAATCAGCAGTAGCACTGAGATGACACTCAGAATCCCCTCCTGACCGATCTCGGCCACTCGGACTGACAGATGAGCGAGGTTCAGGGTTCCGGTAATGGAGTAAAGGAAGCCAATCGCTGCAACGAACATGGCAGAGGATACGATATTAATAAGCACATACTTCAGCGTCTCTCGCAGCTGGTGTGAGGTCCCGCCAAGGACAATAAGCGCATAGGAGGACATCAGCATAAGCTCGAAGCAGACGAACATATTGAAGAGATCCCCGGTCAGGAACGAGCCATTGACACCTGCCATCAAAAAATGAAAAAACGCATAAAAATGGTGCTCTTCACGTTGCCGATTAATGCTGCGGAATGCATAGAACATACACGACACCGAGATCAGCGCCGCTGTGAAGACTAGTAAAGCAGCCAGGCGATCCGCAACGAGCACGATCCCGTAGGGAGCATCCCATCCGCCCAGATTCAAGGTCTGGATGCCCAGTCCACCTGTCTCAACGAGAAGGAGGATAGCCGCCGCCGCGTTAATCAGTACAGAGGTTCCACTCACCATCCGCTGCCAGCGAATACTTCTGGATAGCAGCACTAGTACAATTCCTGTCAACAGAGGGACAAGTATCGGAAAAATCACTGCATTATTCATGGCCAAGCTTCCTTACTTCTTCCATATCATCGGTTTTCAATTTGAGGTAGGAGCGGTAGCTAAGCACGAAATAAAATGCGAGTAATCCAAAATTGATAACGATGGACGTCAGAATCAAGGCTTGGGGAAGAGCGTCCACGTAGCTGTTCGCATTCTCGCCCAATAAAGGGGGAGAGCCGTTCTTCAGGCCAGCTAGCGTAATGAGAAGAAGATGCACGGCATGGGTCAGTACGGACGTTCCAAGAATAATCCGCAGCAGACTGCGGGATAAAATCAGATATACAGCAATGGTAAATAGAATACCAACACTTAGACACATGATGATTTCCATATCAGCGATCCTCCCCGATTTGTGTAATAATGGTCATCGTTACACCAATTACAGTCAGATACACACCTATATCAAAGAGCAATGCCGTGGCAAGCTCCGTCGTTCCGAGCAGTGGTAGATCGAAGTAGCCGTATGTATGACTGAGGAATGGAGCCTGGAACAGAAAGGAACCCATGCCAGTCAGTACGGCAATCAACAACCCGACAGCAGTCAATTGACGATAATCAAGGCGGATTACACGATGCATCGTCTCTGTCCTAAAGGCAAAGCCAAGCAGAATCAATGCTGCCGCCGTGACCAGGCCACCAATGAATCCGCCGCCCGGCTCATGATGGCCAGCGAAGAACAGATGCAGCGCGAAGGTTAGCACGATGAAGATTACAATCTTCATGAGCGTCTGCAGAAAGATATCATTGCTCCGTAGTGGAACCGTACTCCATAACAAGGAGTGCTGCTCCAGATCTCTTTGCTTCTCAAAGGCTTGAACGCTGGTCGGATTGTGGAATTTGGTGCGTGCACCAAGGTCCTTGCCGTCCAGACTCAGATGGATCATGCCATAGATGGCTAGCGAGGCGACACCGAGCACGGCAATTTCAAGTAATGTATCAAAGCCACGGAAGTCTACGAGCAGCACATTGACGATGTTTTTTCCGCCTGCCAGCTTGTAGCTATTCTCCGTGAAATAACGAGAGATGGACTCTGCATTCTCGCTCTTGGTCGCAGCCAGAGCAATCAATGTCATTATGGCTCCTACTGAGACGGCGATAATCAAATTCACAATCCGATAAGACCGCGAAGATTTGCCTGAGCGCAGCTCCGGGAGATGATAGAAGCACAATAGCATCAAGGCAACAGATATAGTCTCTACAATCATCTGGGTCAAGGCCAGATCAGGTGCACGGAATAGGACTAAGAACAGCGTAACCAGATAACCGACCGCTCCTGTGAGAATGACTGCGGATAATCGCTCCCTTGCGAGTGGAATGCAGATTGCGGCCGCGATCAGACCAGCCAGCATTAGCATTTCGTAGATACGGATTGGAGCCAGCTCCGCATGGTCCCATGGCAAGACGTTCGCTTGGTAGAAGGTGTAGCCTAACAGAACAACACTAAAGGCAAAAATATACACCAAATAATTGCGGACTGATCCATTCATATATAGCTCCGTGAGCCTGCGTGCGGCGTTGCCAGATCGTCTGAAGAGCTGAGTGAACAGAGTATTGATTGATAGCTGATGTGGATAGTAGCCATATATCCTGAACCAGCGACGGCGTGTGTAATATAGCAATGCTCCGACGAGCACGACGCCGATGGTCATGAACAGCTCTGGTGTCCAGCCATGCCACATAGAGAGGTGTACCTTGAGATGTTCACCCTCCGTAAGTGAGGAAGGAAGCACAGAGATCATGGCAGGTTCAAGTATCGTGTAGGAGAGCATATTCGGGAACAGACCGAACAGTATGACGAGAATAACCAGAATCGCAGGTGGAATCAGCATTCCGATCGGCGGTGGCTTCACCTTGCCTGAGGTTAAATAGGTGTGTGGTTCCCCAACAAAAGGTTTGCTCAGCAAGACGACGGAATATATGAAGGTGAACACACTTCCGATCCAGGCCAGTACAGGAAACAGAATTCCCCAGGTTTCAAGTCCGTAAAAGTTAAAGCTCATCATATCAACCGTTGCCTTGAGGAACTGCTCTTTGCTCAAAAAACCGCTAAACGGAGGTATACCAGCCATGGATAGGGCGCCAATGACCGTAATAGTAAACGTTGCCGGAAGTATCGTAATTAGACCACCCAGCTTGCGCATATCTCTGGTGCCTGTAGCATGGTCCACAATACCTGCCGACATGAACAAAGCTCCCTTGAACAACGCATGGTTGAACAAATGAAAGATGCCCGCAAGCGTTGCTGTCGTATAGAGAACAGGCTCATGTGTACCTCTATATAACGCTGCTGATCCCAGGCCAAACAGGGTCATAATTAAGCCGAGCTGTGAGATGGTAGAGTAAGCGAGCAAAGCCTTCATATCATTTTTGCGTATTGCAGAAAAAGCGCCATAACACAGTGTGATTAGGCCAACGGATGAGATCGTCCAGAACCAGGCTGCGTTCCCAGCGAACACAGGAGTCAATCTGGCAACCAAGTAGATCCCAGCCTTGACCATGGTAGCAGAGTGCAAATAGGCGCTTACCGGGGTAGGAGCCTCCATAGCATCAGGCAGCCATATGTGAAAAGGAAACTGTGCAGATTTGCTGAAGGCACCGATCAATATCAGAATCATGGCTGGCATGAACATCCAATGCTCGGTTATTGGGCCCAATGCCGCTATGGTCTCCCGAATACTGAAGGTCCCTGACATAATCCGAAGCAGGATGATTCCTCCTAGCATACAGAAGCCGCCGAGTACGGTAATCATAAGGGATTTAAGCGCACCAGCTGCAGACTTCAGCGATTCATGCTTGTAGCCAATTAGCAAGAAGGAGGAAATGCTCGTCAATTCCCAGAATCCGTACAGAACGATTGTATTGTCCGACAGAACGATACCCAGCATGGCCCCCATGAACATCATGAGGTAGAGATAGAAAGGTCCCAGCTGGTTATTGGTCCGGTCCATATAGAAGATGGAGTACCATACCACTAGCGCACCAATGCCAGTAATCAGCAATGACATCAGCATGCTAAGACCATCGAGTACCAGGGTGAAGTAGATCTCCAGCGAAGGAATCCATGGCAGGTTGGATTGGGGAAATAGCTCCTGCTGGACTGTGGGGATCTGGCTTATAAAGAAAAGGAAGAGCAGCAATGGAGCCGGGAAAATGAACCAGCCTGTATGTACTTTGGGTACCCAGCGATATGCCAGCAAGCCCAGAATACCGGCAAGGAAAGGAATAGCAACAATCAAGTGCAACATATAGATACAGAGCCCCCCTGTGGATAAAATAGTCGTGCATGAGGCTTACAGCAGATACAGTGAGCACAATTTACACTGTCTTAACTCTTACCCAAAGAATGCTAGTACAGAATCGTTTTCTTGTTACAGTTATTTGGCAGGAGTACGAGTAGTATGTTATGGAGTCTACGAAGGTCCGGTTAAAAGGAAGGATTTCGGGGTGGAATGTCAGGCTGACACAGTATGCTACTTTATACGCTCCTATTGTCCTGATAGATATGTTATTCTGAATGAATGGATAGGCGTACATAGAAGAATGGAGTGAGAAGTATGAATCAATGGTTACATTCAGACGATTACACCACAGATCGGTATCACCGCAAAGCCATCTCTGTTGAACAAGCCCAGCAACTGGTAATGCAGCGTGTTATACCTGGGGCAAGCGAGCAGGTACATCTAACTGAGGCAGCAGGGCGATTCTTGGCGGAGTCTATATATGCACCGCACCCTTTCCCATATTTCAGACGCTCTGGCATGGATGGCTATGCCATCGTCTGCTCAGACACGGCAGCATGTGGAGGCAGTGAAGGTCAAGACGTATGGCTGCAGGTCATTGACGAGGTGGCTTGCGGATTCGTATCAGAGAAGGTGGTACAGTCCGGGACGGCCGTACGCATTATGACGGGGGCACAGGTACCGGATGGCGCAGATGCAGTCGTCATGCTAGAAGCTACTAGATTGAAAGAAGAAGCAGGACAGGTCTATGTCGGACTGAAGAAGCGGGTACAATTGGGAGCCAATATAACGGAGATCGGCTATGAGCTGAAGGAAGGCGAGTTGCTGCTCCAGAAGGGCACACAGCTGGGCCCAGGAGAAATATCGGTGCTCGCTACTTTTGGAGTCGGGATGGTTACGGTATATCGCAGACCACGGGTGGGTATTTTCTCGACAGGCTCTGAATTGCTGCAGTTGGACGAACCCCTTCAGCCAGGTCGGATTCGTAACAGCAACACTTATATGCTGGCTGTACAGATTCGTAATGCAGGAGGTATTCCCTGCCTGCTTGAGGCGATCACAGATGATGTAGAGCTGGCCCGCGAACGGCTGCAGGAAGCGCTTGAACAAGTGGACATAGTCGTGACGAGCGGCGGCGTATCCGTCGGAGATTACGATATTATGGGTGAGCTTGTCCGACAGGAGGGAGTAGAGCTTCTGTTCAATAAAATCACGATGCGCCCTGGTAGCGTAACTACCGCTGCCGTGATTGACAATAAGCTGTTATTCGCCCTTTCCGGTAATCCGGGAGCATGCTTTGTCGGGTGTGAGTTATTGGTGAGGCCATTTATACGTGGTATGCAAGGAGCAGAAGCACCTTATCTGGTAGAATGGACAGCATTTATGGGTGCAGACTATCGCCGGATGAATAACTACACACGCTTCGTAAGAGCGACGCTGAGCTTCAGAGAAGGGAAGGTTGTCGCAACTCCAACCAGAATTGACGAGTCGAGTGTCATGATATCGATCAAGGACGCCGATTGTCTGATCGTCATTCCTCCAGGTACGCCTGAGGTGCTGGAAGGGGAACAAATTCAGATTATCAAGCTGGAGAAGGCATCCATATGACCGAGCGAAGTGAGCAGATCGGGATGAAGGGAGAGGGGCCAGAGCGTAAGTTGCCTTTCATCCTGCAGGTCGTAGGGTACAAGAACACAGGCAAGACAACATGGCTGACGAGGCTCATACACCAGCTTAACGAGCATGGTATCCGATCTGCAGTGATTAAGCACGATGCCCATAGCTTTGATATGGACCACCCTGGCACAGATACCTTCAAGCTTCGTGAGGCTGGAGCAGCGGGCGTAGCAATCACGTCAGCGGAGCGGACAGCGATTGTGGAAGAACACGATACGCCGCTAGAGGAGCTGATTGCTACTTTCTCGCATAGTGGACGCTATGACTGCATCTTGATTGAAGGGTTCAAGCAAGCGGATTACCCGAAGCTAGTCATGATCCGTCAGGAGACGGATCTGGAGCTACTTGACTCGTTGCTGCAGGTGGTCGGTGCTGTATATGCAGAAGACTGCATGGAGCTGGTCAGCAGCCGCGCTTCGGACATGATGCTGTATGATTACAGCAAGCCCAAGCTGGCGGCTGACTGGATAGCGGATAAGCTCAAGGAAGAATAGATCGAAGAAGTATAAAGCTTGGGCTCAGGCATCAGTACGACGCTCAATGGCATCAGACATGGTCTTGTCTGTGAGGTGGGCATATACCTCGGTCGTCTCTGTTGAGGCATGACCAAGCTGCTCCTTGGTTTTGTAGATATCATTTTGCAGATAATAGTCGGTCGCGAACGAGTGCCTTAGCTTGTGAACGGTCAGGGAAGGCTTGCCGTAGCGTTTGGCATACTTGATGATCATGGCCTGAATGGCACGCTTTGTCATCCTCTTGCCTTCCTGCGCACCGTTGGGGATGGCCAGGAACAGAGCCTTCTCACGCTTGACAGGGCGGTAGCGCTGATGACGAAGCTCCAGATATTCTGCGAGGTCGTCTCTTGCTTGTCCGCGAAAATAGACGGGAGTCTTGAAGGTCTCGTCATTATTACCTTTTCGATAGACATAAAGCAGCTTGTTGTTCATGTCCAGATCATCCACATTCAGATTGACAACCTCGGACACCCGGAGTCCGGAATTCAGAATCAGGCTGGCAATGCAGGCATCTCGTTCCTTATTCAGGTTATAGGCATACATAGCTTGCTTATTATCGGCAGCATCATGTCCGTAGCCCTCATGGATGTAGGCAATGAATTCCAGTAGCTCATCATCTTCCAGCAGCTTGCCTTTTAGCTTGGCCGCCGTGTCCTTGGGCTTGTGAATTCGCTTGATTTCAACCTTGGCCATGATGTTCCGCTTCAGTAGTGGATAGAACTCCTCATCCTCGGCGATCTGGCTTAAGTAATGGAACATAGAGCGCAGGGAGGACAGCTTGCGTGATACGGTAATTCGCGCGTTCGTTCCCTCTCTTTTCGTTGTCAGAAAGAGGCGATAGCTGGTAATACTATTCATATGTAGCTTCTCCAGCTCTTCCAGAGTTACGCCACTATTGTGATCTGCAGAGGAGAGTCCTTCGGCGCGAAGCCAATTAAAGAAAATATCGTAATCTCGTACATACTCCAGCAAGGTAGAGGGAGACAGGTCCGGCAGCTTATAGTCGACAAACTGCTGCACATACCACGGCATGGACGGCAGCTTCTCGTCAAGCTTTTGCCGATCAATTTCCTTTTGGACATTCATCTCATACACCTCAGATTTTCTAGGATTCTACTGTATTTTAGCACATTGTAGGAGGCGACGACATTGAACTTGAGGATTGAGCGTGTCCCGTACGAGCAGAAGCATATCATCAAGCATCTGATGCAGTTCTATTTGTATGATTTCACGGAGTTCCTCAACATTCCTTTGGCTGAGGATGGGCGATTCCCACCTTACCCGGATTTGGCTGAATATTGGTCCAGCGGGGATGCCAGGCTTCCTTTTGTCTTCCGAAGAGATGATGTGCCTATAGGCTTTGCCCTCATTGATCAAATGGAGGATAGCAGTGAATGTGATTTTTATATGGCGGAGTTTTTCGTGCTTCGTCCTTTTCGCAGAGATGGCATCGGGACCTATGCAGCGCAGCAGTTGTTCCGGATGATGCAAGGCAGATGGAAGGTTACACAGGTGAAGAGTAACGTCCCAGCCCAGCTATTCTGGCGTAAAACGGTTGATTCCTATACGGAAGGGAATTACAAGGAACGAACACATCCGTGGAAGGGGAATACCAGTCAATATTTCATGTCATGAAATAAAATGATTAATTATATGAATTATTAATGATATTATGTATTGATTTGCTTCGTGTTAAACGAGTCAGAAGGAAAATGTATCATTTTCTAGAAAGATGTATCACTATTAAGGAGGTACACTTTGAATAAAAAGAGCATGACACTTGTTGGCGTCTTCCTACTCATAATTGTGATCGCGGCGGTGGTAATTTTGTTTTGGAAAGTAACATTAAATCCCGGTAGTATCGGTATTCGGGAAATTACAGTGTCCAATAAAACGATCACTCTACAAGGTGATATTTTAGATAGTGCTCACCACTTTGTAGATGCTAAGGTCCTTCAGCAAGAAAATTCCTTATTTATTTCTATCCGAGGGAGTTTGTTGCCAAGACCCCATTCCAGTGGATCATTTCATGTTTCCTTGAATAATGTTTATGGGCAAATAGATCGCATTTATTTGAGCAATGGAAGTAAGCAAGACGATATTCAGATTTGGTCAAAATAAAGTTGTGAGCACGAAACTAGTTGCTTTGATCATGTAAACTTTAAATAACTATATGCTAAAATCCCCCAGTTAGCGCGAATACCGCGTGTGGCTGGGGGATTTTTGCCTACCATAATAAATGGTGGATCAGCGTGCTTGATGATGGTGCATCAAGCTTGAGTCATCCGTAAGTTATCGGCTTAAGCAAGCTGCTGCGCGAAGGTGATCAGCACCGTCATGGTAATCACATTCACCAGTGTAGACAGGAGAACAGTCTGCGCGGCAAAATCAGGCTCGTTTTTGTATTCCTCAGCCAGAATCGCGGTGTTCACACCCGTAGGCATACCTGATGCAATCAGCAGCGCTTGTGCAGGAACACCATCAAGCCCGAGCAGCAGCACGAGTGAAAATCCTACCACCGGCCCGACCAGAAGACGAAGTACCATACTGAGATAGACCGACAACCGCTTCATGCGAAAAGGATATTGAACGATCTGTGCTCCCAGCGTCAGCAGAGCCAAAGCGACCATCGAGCGACTGACATAGTTCAGTGGCTCCATAAGCAAGGGAGGCAGGGGCTCGTGTAGGAGATTCAGACCAAGACCAAGCACGAGTGCATAAGGGACAGGCATTTTCAGAAAATTCATTAGTATTTTACGCGGACTTGCGCTGCCGTTCTGAACGACAAATGCACCGTAGGTAAAGGTGATGAAGCTTTGAAAGGTCATGACGAGGGCTTGGACAGAAGCAGCTACAGGCTCGCCCTTGAAGACCAGCTCATTAATCGGAATACCATAATTACCGGAATTATCGAGCATGACGCTATTGGTGAAGGCGCCGCGCATCCCTGGACTGTATTTCATCGTACGGGCTACGGTGGCACTGATCACATACAGGATCAAGACGTACAGGACATAGAACAGGGCGACAGACCCCAGCAACGAGAAGGGAATATTCGAGCTATAAAGACTAACAAATACGATGGCAGGAGTAATGTAGTAAAAATTGATTTTTGCCAATGTGTACAGATCAAGACGAAAAGCATACTGCATAATGCATCCAAAACCGATCAGCACGAAGATGGGGAGTACAACCTCAAGTAAAATAGATATGAACATGCCAAAGTCAACTTCTTTCATCCAGTAGTTACGCCGTATCAAGAATCACCTGAGACAGACACTGATAAAAATTATACTGCAAAAATGAAAGTCATCGAGTAGCAAATTTCTGAAATCGATAATAAAAATTGTGAACAAAGTCAGAATTGTAGCCGGATTCGTATGGCAGCAAGCGTCAGTTAAGCTTAGTCAGATTCGTTTCGGGAACACATGTTCCGTATGATAGCAAAAATAAAAAGAAACATGTATCAACCATACGCAATCAACGCTGCGCCCAAAGAAGGCTCGTTATAACTCTAATTATATATTTTCAACATATGAAAAATTCATAATAGTAAAAGCAACGAATCTTGTACACTCCGTGCTAACCCCGCCTGCCCCACATATCTATATAGAGAAAAGTTCCGGTTCCACAAATCACCCTGCCTACATACACTACTTGAGACCTGTTTTTCTAATCACTCTGAAGGGAGAGACACTTTCGTGCATCGATTCTGGGAGAAAGTGATCAAACCGATTTTGGCCGTAGTACAGCCGTCATCCATTGTGGAGATAGGCTCCCTGACCGGACTGAACACGGTGAAGCTTCTAGACTACTGCAAGCATCTGGACGCCGTCTGCTATGTCATTGATCCCCATCCTCGATTCGAGGTGGAATGGATGAAGATCTATTACCGGGAGAAATTCGAGCTCCGTCAGCAGCTCAGCCTGGAAGCATTGCCCGAGCTTGAACAGTATGACCTTCTTCTAATAGATGGCGATCATAATTACTATACCGTCTATCATGAACTGAAGCATGCAGAGGATATGGCAAAGCTCAGTGGGAAATTCCCGGTCATTCTGCTACATGATACTGCCTGGCCCTATGGACGGCGAGATATGTACTATGCTCCTGATAACGTGCCGGAGGAGCAGCGCCAGCCCTGTGCCTTGAGCGGGATCGTCCCGGGTTCATCCGCACTGGTCGAAGGAGCTTTCAACCATACGGTACATAATGCCCTTACAGAATATGGGGAGCGCAACGGTGTACTGACGGCGGTGGAAGATTTTGTGAAGCAATCCGAGGTCAAGCTGAAGCTGTATTTACTTCATTCCAACAATGGTCTAGGCATACTGCTTCCCGAGGATTCGGGGCTGAACCCGGTGATTTCATTCATTGTGAATACCTCAGGGTTATAGTGCGGAGATAAGGGCAATTGGAAAGGAGGCGGCCTATGAGCCTAACATCTATTATCATTCTGACGCACAACGGTCTGGACATGACACGCGATTGTGTGGATAGCATCTTTAGAAATACTCCGGAGCCGTTCGAGCTTATTTTTGTAGACAATGCTTCAACAGACGGTACCGTTGAGTACCTGAAGACTGTTCCACAGTCCAGACTCATATGTAATGACTATAACGCCGGATTTGCGGCTGGATGCAATCAAGGTCTATTAGCTGCAGAAGGTAAATACTTGCTGCTACTAAATAATGACACCATTGTAACAAAGCATTGGCTGGGTAGGTTGGTGGAGCGCCTGGAAAAGCAACCTGAGTTAGGGGCGGTGGGGCCCGTAGCGACTCAGGTAGCGCCGATACAGTCTGTGTATGATTATAACGGAAACAATGTAGCTGACATTGATGAATACGCTGCACGTCGGGCTATTACCCATAACGGTCAAGGTTTTTATTCCCATAAGCTGATTGGCTACTGTATGCTGATCAAGAGAGAGGTAATTGAGCGGATCGGTGGGCTGGATGAGCGCTTTTATCCAGGAAACTACGAGGATGACGACCTCTCGCTGCGCATTCGGATTGCCGGGTATTCCCTATGGGTGGCACAGGATATTTTCATCTATCATAAGGGACAGGGAACGTTCGAGCACAGCGCAGCACAGGTCGGCTACCGACTATCGTCGATGGAGAATGCGGAGCGCTTCCGCGAGAAATGGAATATAGGATTGTCAGCCTTTGAGATTGCACTGCGTGGCTACAATCCCACGGACATCGTTTTACGTGAGGCAGTCTTCATACCAGAACGGCACAGCATTCCTATAATGTCAGTCAGGCAAGTAGAAGCGAGTTCGGAGCCAGCTGTCGAGACGGAAGATACAGTAACCGATCAAGGAGACTAATCAGCAATTCAGCCATTTCGTGAACCGGCGCTAAGGGTAACAGCAGGGTGATAAGTGTACAGCAGGTTAGGTCCAGTCCAAAAGACAGTCCGATTGTAGCCGATTAACGTCCTTGTCAACACTATTGGCACTTCATGCCATGATTTGACTGGAAGGTTATTCAAGTTATATCGGACTGTCTTTTGGTATTGCTCATGTATGAAGCTAATGGAATTGAGCTTATCTAGCTCTATACCAGCTTAGGACTTGGGAACATCGCAGCCTTCGTCTGTACAGACATTGCCACCATCATCATCAGTAGAATTCAGCACAGTGAACGGGGATCTCTCTGCCCAGGCCTTCTGAAGCGCGTCTTCGAATACCTCTGGTGGTTGTGCACCTGACACGGCGAATTTGCGATCAAATACGAAGAATGGCACGCCTCGGACTCCAAGCTGACTGCCTTCAGACTCGTCAGAACGAACCTCAGCTGCATACTGATCGCTTGCAAGGACAGCCGCTGCCTGATCTCGATCCAGACCCACTTCAGCAGCGAGAGCTGCCAGCGTATCCGGTTGCCCTATGTGCTTGCCTTCCATGAACACAGCCTCGAACAAGCGCTCGCTTAGTTCAAGCATCTTATGATTGGCAGCCGCCCAATGTGTCAAGCGGTGGGCATCGAATGAATTGGTAGGAACCATGTCATCGATCCGATACTCCAGACCTGCAGTTCTTGCGTTGGCCTTCATGTTATCATTCATGGCCTGTGCTTCCTCCAGGCTGACGCCGTATTTTGCGGATAGCTCTTCTTTGATTGTTTTTCCGCTATTGAGCTCGGCATCTGGATTTAATTCGAAGCTCTTGAATGTAATTTCGACTTCATCTCGGTAGGGGAACGTGGCAAGTACTTGCTCCAAGCGGCGTTTGCCAATATAGCAGAATGGGCACATGTAATCGGACCAAATTTCAATATTCATCACTAGACCTCCAGTTGTTATTACAGTAAATGAAACATTAACAGTTACATAATATTTTAAATTATAACCAATTCACGAGAAAAATTCAAAATGAATTATACCAAGTTAACTTATAAGAATTATTGACAAAACTTTCAGGGAGGGAATATAATCACCCTAATTCCAGGTCAGCAGGTAAAGAGCGTAACCCCTATCTATCATTAGTCTCATTACAACACTATGAAAATACAAAATATGATATCAATTTGATACAAATATATGGAAATCACCTCATAAACAAGCTAAAATGACTTATATCAGAGGAGGGAACTTATTGGAATTGAACGCAATTAATCCCTCTCAGACCAAAGGTCTACTAATTGATAGAGAATTCTTTTACAAGAAAAATATGGTAATAGTATCCAAAAATAAGCCGTACGTTGCTTTTTTGAGACACGTTAATCATCTCTGATTAGTAACAAGAAATGATGTGGAGGTTTACATGCTGACCAAGGATTATGAACAATTAAAGCTGGAACACGATCTGTTGTTACACCTTTCCAGATACGATACGCCTGTAGGAGCGACGACCCTGGTGTTGGTCATGGACAAGGAGTTCGGATTAAGTCAGGCATCGATCGGCAGAAAGCTGATGGAATTCGATGCGCTTGGCTATACCGAAAGTGTGGGGCGAAAAGGACGTGTGCTGGCAACGACCGGACGAGAGCGGCTGCAGAGCCTTGAGCGGGAGCTCGCCAAGTTCCGCGACAACGCCAAGCTGATGCAGGCACTTCTTGTATCGGACAAGCAGTCACTTATTGATCTGCTCGTCGCAAGGCGGGCCCTCGAAAGAGAGACTGTATGGCTAGCAGCTCAGCATGCAACAGAAGAGCAGGTGAACATGCTATGGGAATCCATTGCGCGTCAGAATAAACTAATGGCTGACGGAAAAATTCCAATCCAGGAGGATCGGGAATTCCATGAGCTAATAGCGAAAGCCTCGGGGAATTTCATTCTTCTTCACGCACTTCAGCTCGTATGGGGCGAAGGAGCGCACCTTCCTGCAACCGCACTGATTCGCAGATCGGTAGGAAGTGAGCTGGTCGTCGACCATCAGAAGATCGTGGAATGCATCGCCACCGGCTCTCCATATGAAGCAGCATCCGCCATGGTGACACATATTAATCAGATGATTGAAGATGTTCATAAATATTACGATCAGATTCATGCTCAGCAATAACGCTGTTCACAAGTGAAGGACATTCTAAGTCAGGGCTAGCAGCATGAGGCATCGGACTGGCATTTAGGGGGAACAGACATGGCAACATACAGGCTCGGCATCGATATCGGAGGGACATTTACAGATGTCATGCTAACAGACGAAGCGGGTCACACGCACGCGCTCAAGACACCTTCGGTCCCTTCAGCACCAGAGCAGGCCATATTTAACGCGATTGAGCAGTTGAAGGAAAGAGATATACACCCTGGTGAGGTAGAGCTGTTCGTGCATGGCACTACACTGGGTGTTAACACACTCATTGAACGTAATGGTGCTACCACAGGACTGCTAGTAACGAAGGGCTTTCGGGATGTGCTGGAGATCCGTCGTCTGCGGCTGGAGAACACGACCGACCTGTATGGGGACAAGACAACACCTTTGGTTCCCAGGTATCTTGTGCGTGAGGTAAACGAGCGAATGCTAGCGGGTGGGCGAGAGTATCAGGCACTAGATGAGAACGAGCTTAGGATAGAAGTTCAGGCGCTTGTAAAGGAAGGAGTAACCGCCATAGCTGTCTCATTCCTGCATGCATATCACAATGGGTCACATGAGCGGCAGGCAGTGGAGCTGATCCGACGGGAATTCCCGCAGCTATTCGTGTGCTCCAGCAGTGAGGTGTGGCCACAGCAGCGTGAATACGAGCGGACTCTAGTCACTGTGATGAACGCTTATGTAGGCTCCCGAATGAGTGAATATTTCCGTGGACTTCTACAAGGTACAAGTGAACGCGGGATGAATGCACAGGTGCTATCTACCATGTCTAATGGCGGCGTGATGACAGCAGAGAGAGCAGCTGCAGAACCGGTAAAGACGCTGTTATCAGGTCCAGCTTCTGGCGTAATCGGAGCTACATATGTAGCAAGAATGGCTGGTATGGACAAAATTATTACCTTCGATATGGGAGGAACCAGCGTAGATGTTGCCTTAATTGACGGAGAGCCCGCGTATTCTAGCGAGAATCAGATCGGTGATTTTCCAGTTATCATTCCGGCTGTTGATGTGACAGCGATTGGTGCGGGAGGGGGCTCTATCGCCTGGATTGATTCGGCGGGGGTACTCAAGGTCGGTCCCATGAGCGCTGGTGCAGATCCGGGTCCAGCCTGCTATGGCAGGGGTGGGGAGCGAGCGACCACGACGGATGCCTATGTACAACTGGGAATTATCCATCCTGACCGTTTTTTGGGTGGAGGAATGCAGCTGAACCCGGAATTATCCAAAGGGGCGCTTGCTGCGCTGGGTAGCTCGCTTGGGCTGAGCCCGACACAGACCGCGCAGGCTATTCTGGATGTGGCGACCTCGAATATGTATGCCCAGTTCACTCCATTGATGGCACGCAAGGGGATTGATCCGCGGGATTACACGTTGCTGGCCTATGGAGGAGCGGGCCCGACACATGCTTTTCTGCTGGCAAGGGAGGTAGGCATTACGAAGGTGCTCATTCCACCATCACCTGGAACGCTATGCGCGACAGGCTGCATCGTAGCAGATCTGCGAAATGACTTTGTACACACCTTATATAAGAGTGGACATCAGCTGCAGGACGGGGAACTGGAGCAATTGTACGCAAAATTGGCCGGACAGGGCCAACGATGGCTGGAGGAGGAGAGTAGTCGTGGTATACCACTGGAATCGACTTACTTGCTCTACAGTGCGGACATGCGATATGAGGGCCAGGCCTTTGATATAGAAGTGCAGTTCCCAGCCAATCCTGAGGGTGCGCAATGGATCCAGACGGCTATCGAGCGTTTTCACAGCCAATATGAGAGCGTCTTCGGCATCAGTCAACCCAGTGCCCCTGTATCCTTTGTTAACTTGCGGGTCACGATTGTTGGTGTAACTCGTAAGCCAGCAGGCTCACATCAGCCGGTTCGGCAGACAGAGAGCAGAGCCAGGGAGTACCGTAGCATTCAGTTCAATGGGAGTGAGTGGGAGGCTAGCGTTGTCAGTCGAGCGAGTCTGTCACCACAGGAATGGCTCTCAGGCCCCGTCATCGTCGAGGAATATGATACGACTGTCTTCGTTCCGCCAGGATTCCGGGTACAGACTGATGAGCATGGCAACATCATTGGGGAGGTGGAAGCATGAGCGGTCAGCATGTTGATGCCAGAATCAAAGGCATGGCAACAGATCGTGTGTTTCTCGAGATATTCAAAAACCGCGTACAGGCGATTGTTGAGGAAATGGCTAATGTGGTGCTGCGAACAGGGTTTACTGCCTTTGTCAAAGAGACTGGGGATTTCGGTACTTACCTGCTGTCAGCCGCAGGCGAGACTTTTGGCTCCCCGCTGGATACGGGATACAGCCTGTCACTTGGCATCCCGGTAGAAGACGTGCTGGCCGCCATTGGGGAGTGGCATGAGGGTGATATTGTCATCTGCAATGACCCATATTCCACAGGCGGCATGGCGACCCACTTGCCTGATGTGTATTTGCTGAAGCCTATCTTTTATGATAGCAGGATTGTGGCTTACGGATTATGCTTCATTCACTCCTCCGATGTGGGTGGCAAGGTGCCGGGCAGCGTATCACCTAGCTCATATGATATTCATCAGGAAGGAATCCGGCTTGTGCCAATGAAGCTCTATGACAAGGGCGTGCTGAATGAGCAGCTGCTGCGCATTTTCCTTGATAACTGTCGTATTCCGGATCAGAACTGGGGAGATCTTCGTGCCCTCATGGCAGGGCTACATCGTGGAGAGCAGCGCATCCAGGAGCTAATAACCCGTTACGGTCTGTTGAAGGTGGAGCAGGGGATCGAGGATTTGTTGTCCTACGCGGAAGTGCGGGTCCGGCAGATGATACAGGACATTCCTGACGGTGCCTATGAGTTCTGGGACTACATTGAGGATGGTCCTGGTGGTTACCCTGTGCGGCTACGCTGTCGAATGGTGGTAGTGGCTGATGAGATTTTTCTCGATTTCAAGGGGACTGACCCACAAGTGAGAGCTTCATTTAATATTCCTACGTTGAACAAGCAGGGGCACTATTACTTGGTGCCGGCACTGATTAGGTATTTCCGAACATTAGATCCATCGATTCCTTGGAATTCCGGCATGGTCCGCATGATCTCCAATGATGCACCTCCAGCGAGTATCCTGAATCCGGAGTTTCCGGCTGCGATCGGTGCCCGTGCGGCGACATTCATCCGCCTCATGGACGTGCTGACAGGTGCTCTGAGCAAGGCGCAGGAGAACAAGCTGCCTGCAGCTGGCGCCGGACAGGCTGCCATTGTCATGCTGGCTATGACCGATCCGGTGACAGGCAGGCGGAAGGTAGGCGTCATTCAGCCGATCTGCGGGGGCTCTGGCGCAAGGCCCATGAAGGATGGTATCGATGGCATGGATTTTGCTGTGGGTCATCTCAGGAATATTCCAGCAGAGACGGTGGAAGCGGATATGCCGATCCTGATCGAGCGTTACGGACTACGTCCGGATTCGGCTGGAGCTGGCAAGTATCGCGGGGGCTCGGGAATTGAGCTACAGCTCAAGGTGCTTAGTCCCGATACGGTACTGACGGCGCGAAATATGGAAAGGATGCAGTTTCAGCCATGGGGCAGACTCGGAGGCAAGGCTGGCGCAGCTGGCATAGCAGTGAAGAATGCAGGACTGCCTGATGAGCTAGTGACCGGACGTATTGATGAGTTGCTGTTACAGCCGGGTGACTCTGTTGCATTTTTCTCCCAAGGCGGTGGTGGATATGGTCATCCTTATGAGCGGGCGACGGATCAGGTTCAGCAGGATGTACGAAATGGTCTACTGTCGGTAGAGTCTGCTCTTGATGAGTATGGCGTTGTGATTCATGGAATTGAAGTCAATGAAGCTGAGACCGTAGCAGTCCGGGCAGAAGGAGAACGCAAGCAGCCTCCATTCGACTTCGGCCCTAAGCGTGAAGACTATGAGACTGTATGGAGTGATGAGTTGCAGCTCGCTGTGAATGCAGTACTGATGCAATATCCTCTTGCACTACGCGATTATTTGAAACGCCGTACGATGCAAAATATCGATGAGCGCGTGCTGCGAGGGGAGGTGCCTCGACCAGCAGATGCTGCAACGATCATGAATCAGCTTCATCAGAGCATCGTATCGCAATATGCATAGCCCTGATTCGCACAATGCATTTGGGTGATCCTGTGAGGTCTAAGCTGATGGTCATTTAGAAGGTAAACTATCGTTCGCTCATTATTAAGGGAGGTTAGTATTCATGAAACAACCATTTAGAAAATCCGTCACCTGGCTCTCGTTACTCCTTACGCTCACGATGTTCCTCTTAAGCGCATGCGGAAACGAAGCACAGCCAGCACCATCAGCTCCTGCAGCATCTGGAGATAACGGTGAGAAAATCAAGCTCACCATGTTCATCTGGGCGGGTGCGAATCAGGATGTCGTTCCTAAGGAAGTCGTTGCCGAATATGTGAAAAACCACCCGAATGTCGAAGTGACCTTCGAGGAATCCTCGAACTCGGTCATGTACCCGAAAATGGTTGCTGCCAAAAACGCAGATGCGAATAATCCTGTGGTGAACTTCGGTTATTTCAATGCAGATGCCTCCGCCAAGGGAATTAACGATGATATGTGGGAAGCGCTTGATCCATCAATCATCACAAACATGAAGGATATACCAGAGCAATATCATACCCCGGATAATCGCGGCATTGTATGGGGGGTCACGAATTTCGCTCTTGTCTATAACAAGGATCTGGTGAAGACACCTCCGACTAGTTGGAGCGATCTCTGGGAGAACCCAGAGTTCAAGGATAAGGTTGCCCTCTGGGATTACATGTTCTATGCCTACATTGCACCTGTCATTGAGTTGAAGGGTCAAGAGCTGGGAGCAACCTACGAGAATCCGGAGCCTGCGTTCAACTTCTGGGCTGAGCATACGGATCAGATTCGTACACTTGTCACCTCTAACGACCAGCTCAAGAACATGCTAATCTCTGGAGAAGCGTTGATTGCACCATTCAGCTCCCAGACTGCACAGACCTGGATTGATGAGGAGGGTGCACCACTTGAGGTCGTAATTCCGAAGGAAGGCTTCGTGTCCTTCCCGTATTCACTTCAGGTTGTTAAAGGCTCCTCACCAGAGCAGATTAGAGTAGCGAATGAAATCATTAATGAGCTACTGGCTGCCGAAAATCTGCAAAAATACGCCGAAGCAACAGGCACTCCATTCACGAGTACAGCTGCACAGGTACCAGATAAATTCAAGGATGACCCGTCCTTCTCCGTAGAGGAGCAGAACAAGGGCCTGAATCCTGAATGGTCAACCATGGCTCAGAATGCTTCGGTCTGGAAGGATCTCTGGGACCGTATTGTCAAAACCAAACTGTAACCATCAACAGGGGAACGCACAAGAGGAGGCACAGTCATGTCCGTAACCGGGAATTATACAGCGATTGAAGCGCGTCAGGTGGTGAAGCGATATGGCAGCAACTTTGCTGTCAAGCATGTATCCTTTCAGGTCAAGCAGGGAGAGTTCGTCTCTCTGCTTGGACCGAGCGGCTGTGGGAAGACCACACTGTTGCGGATGCTGGGAGGATTAGAGCTGCCGGATGAAGGCTCCATCTACCTGTCGGAAAAGGATGTGACCCGTGTCCCTTCTTATGGAAGAGACACGAACATGATCTTTCAGCAGCTGGCGCTCTTTCCGCACATGGATGTCTACAATAATATAGCTTATGGACTTAAGATGAAGCGCTTGCCCAAGGCCGAGATTCGTTCCCGTGTAGAACGAGCCTTGGCGCTAGTGCAGCTGCCGGACTATGGACGCCGGGCAATCTCACAACTTTCGGGAGGACAAGCCCAGCGGGTAGCAATTGCAAGAGCGCTCGTCAACGAGCCAAAGGTACTGCTGCTGGATGAGCCTCTATCCGCACTGGATGCACAGCTAAGACTAGATATGCAGAAGGAGCTCAAGCGAATCCAGCGTGAATCGGGCACGACCTTTATCTTCGTAACCCATGATCAGAGCGAGGCTTTAAATGTGTCGGATCGTATCGGTGTCATGCATCAAGGCGTTCTGCTACAGTACGGTACACCCGATGAAATCTATGAGCAGCCTGTGAACCAATTCGTGGCCAAATTTATCGGGGATACCAATTTGCTATCTGCTCAAGTGCAGAGCATGCATGAGAACCGTATGACGGTCTCTACCATGGACGGACAATTAACCATTCATGTCAAGCTGCCAAAGACAGATAAGGTCGAGCTTGGCGAGCTTGGGGATATTTCCATTCGTCATGAGTATATACGTATAGGAGAAGAGGCAGAGCAGCTGGATAATCGACTGAAGGCGATGGTTACGGAGGTTCATTATGCGGGGACTCTGCTCCGCTACGAGCTTCGCATGGATGGCCAATTGACCTTGCTGGCGAATGTCCCTCATGCTCCAGGGAAGCTTCGCTACGCGGTGGGGGATATGGTGACCATTGGCTGGAATGTGCAGGATGGGATGTATCTGACTCGCCGGGAGGAGGGAAGCTCGTGAAGCAAGGGGTTGACCGTGTGCTGAGCTGGCTGACGCCGAAGCACTCTTCATGGATAACGCCGCTCCTGCTGCTTATTCCTTCATTACTCTTGATGGGGATTGTATTTATCGGCTCACTGCTCATTTTTGGCAGATACAGCTTTGATGCCTTCGAGAACGGAAGGCTGGTGCCTGCCTTTCAATGGGATGCGTATGTTGCCTTTCTGGCAGACCCGTATTACTGGAGTATTATCCGCGATACCTTCAGTCTCACGCTGAAAGTGACCGGAATTACGCTAGTACTGGCTTATCCACTGGCCTATTACATTTCTCAGCTGCGTAATGGTACCTGGCGTCAGATCATCCTGTTGATCACGTTCATGCCGCTGCTGGTCAGTGCCGTTGTGAAATCGTATGCGTGGATGGTGTTACTCTCCCGCCAGGGGCTCGTGAATTGGTTATTCATTCAAAGCGGGAGCACGGATACCGGATATGAGATGACCTTTAATGAAGTAGGGGTTATTATCGCACTCGTGCATATTTTTTTGCCCTTCATGGTCATTCCCATTCTTAGTGTACTGGATCAGCAACAAGGCCAACTGAAGGCGGCAGCACATGATCTCGGTGCAGGCAGTCTGCAGACCTTCCTGACGATAACCTTGCCCTTGTCGGTTCGGGGGATAGTGTCAGGAGTTCAGATTGTATTTACACTGTGCCTAACGGCGTTCACGACACCAGCTTTGATCGGTGGGGGGCGAGTCATGACGTTGCCGACGTTCATCTATCAGCGGACCCTGGACACCAATTGGCCGATTGCCGCGGTAGCCAGCTTGTTCCTGATTGTATCCTCTACAGCCGTAGTATGGTTATTGAATCGACTAGCAGATCGTCTGACCTTCTTGCGTTCGAGAGGAGGCGAGGAGCATGCGGCATAGACCATTATGGATTACAGGATTGCTATCTGCGGCGGCCTGGCTGGTGTGTATTTTTCTGGCGACTCCGCTGGTGATCGTTGTGATTACTTCACTGAATTCCGCAGCCTATAGTGTATTCCCGCCGAAGGGCCTTTCCTTCCGCTGGTATGAGAATCTGACATCACAGCCGCAATTTCTGCAGGCCTTCGGAAATAGTGTATTTACATCATTATGTTCCACATTACTGGCACTTGTCGCAGGTACACTTGCGGCCCTTGCCATTCAGCGCTATGAGTTCCCAGGGAGGAATCTGCTGCGTGCCATTTTCATGTCGCCAATGGTCGTTCCGAAGATCGCGCTGGGCGTGGCATATCTGATTCTATTTTCCAAACTGAAGATTGCCGGAGGGCTCTTCGCGCTTATCCTGGGAGAGGCGGTAACGGTGCTGCCATTCGTACTCGCTATTGTGGGCAGCACACTGGCCAATATCAAAAAAGAATACGAGGAGGCGGCCGCGGATCTGGGGGCAGGCCCCATTTGGGTGTTCTTCACCGTGACCTTGCCCCAGATGAGGCTGGGACTGCTGCTCAGTGGTGCTCTTTCTTTTATATTCACGTTTGATCAGGTGGAGACGGCTTTGCTGATCCTGAGGCCACCGAATTATACACTGCCAATTGAATTGTTTCTGTACATGGAAAAGTGGCAGGACCCTACGATTGCGGTAGTCTCTACATTAATGCTGCTGTTCGCCATATTGCTCTTCTTCGGACTGAAGCTGCTGCTTCGATCTGTGCCTGAGGTGCAGAAGTTTGTGAACAAGCGGCACGAGGAGTAGTAGGGTAGACGGTACCTGCTGTGATACAGATGAAAGCAAGGAGGCAATGAACTGCATGAACAATCCATTGGAGATAAGCAACACAGCTTCTTCCGATTCTATTAGTACTGCGCATCGGGGACGTGCTGAATACATCATGGAGCGAGAGGGTCTGCAAGCGCTAGTCGCCACTACACCCGAAAATGTATCCTATGTCATCGGGTCCCAGCTACGGGCCACGAACTGGACGATGCAGATCTATGCCGTACTGCCACGGAGCGCTAACGCTAGACCACGGCTCATTATGCCGACCAATCGGCTAGGAGTGATTGCCCAGGTGGGCCTGCCTGAGGCGGATATTTATCTCTATAGCGATTTCTTCCTGGAAGGTTCGCCGGAGGGAAAGCCCTCTACCGCGGATATCGATCTCTTGTATCATTTGCTGGGCTCAGTAGAGACATACTCCGGGCCACTTGAAGCATTGCAGGCAGCGTTGAAGGATCTGGGTGCGAACGATGGACCAATGGGTATCGATGAGATGCGGATGTCTCCGGCGATCTATGCACGATTAAGCGAGAGTCTTCCTGCGGGTGCACTTCGTCCAGCGTATGGCTTGTTACGGGAAATTCGCCAGGTCAAGACACCACTGGAATTGCAGCGTCTTCGTACAGTCGCGGCGTTGAATGAACGGATCGAGCTAGAGCTAATTCACAAGATCGCGGCCAATGTGCACGAGGAGGAATTAGCCGAGCAATACCGGCTAGAGGTGGTCAAAGCGGGAGGAGTTCCTGCTATGGTCGCAGTCGGGGCAGGCCCACGCAGCGCACTGCCACTGATTGAACGCTATTTCCATCGGGTGCAGCCAGGTGATCTGGTACGCTTTGACCTCTGCTGTCAGCTCGATGGCTATTGGGCAGACACAGGGCGAACCGTTGTACTGGGTCCTCCATCCTCATGGCAGCACAAGCATTTCGAAGCTGTCAAAAGTGGATGGGAACGGGCACTTGAGCTGGTGCGGCCCGGGGTCAAGGCATCCCAGATATTCGAAGCAGCGGTACAGACGGTTCAGCAAAATGGAATTCCGCACTATCGTCGCCAGCATGTCGGACATGCCATTGGTCTGGAGTTATATGATGATATCGTGCTTGCACCAGGCGATCAGCGGGAACTGGAGGAAGGCATGGTGTTCTGTGTAGAGGTCCCATACTATGAGCTCGGTGCAGGAGGATTCCAGATTGAAGATACCGTTATTGTCACCAAGGATGGGTTCGAATCGATTACACATATGGAACGCAAACTATATCAGCAATGAGGTTCTCGCATGACCTACATCCAAAAAGGAAGCGGCTTGTTTCGTAAAACAAGCCTTGCCATGTTCGCCGGAGGGTTCAGCACCTTCGCTATTTTGTACTGTCTTCAGCCGCTGATGCCTGAGTTCTCGAAAGAATTCGACGTGTCTCCGGCTGTAGCCAGTCTATCGTTATCCATATGCACAATTGCTATGGCGGTGACGATGTTATTTGTAGGGACAGTCTCGGATGTGAAGGGAAGGAAATTCATCATGTGCTGCTCCTTGGCCGGTGCAGCGCTGATCACTCTACTGATTGCTGTCAGTCCAGGGTTCGAGTATGTATTACTGCTGCGGATTATCCAAGGAATGGTCCTGGCTGGACTGCCTGCGATTGCCATGACATATCTTAGTGAAGAGATAGATCCAGCTAGTCTAGGCTATGCGATGGGATTATATATTAGCGGCAATTCCATCGGTGGCATGGGTGGAAGGATTGTCACGGGCGTCGTGACGGATGTAGCGAGCTGGAGGGTGGCGCTGGCGGTCATCGGCCTGATTAGCCTGATCTCCTTTGTCTTATTTTACTATTGGCTCCCGTCATCCCAGCATTTTCAGAAGCGACGCTTCCGCATTAGAGACTTGACCAGCACGCTACTGGAGCAGTGCAAGGACCCACGGCTGCTCTGTCTGTATGGTCTGGGCTTTGTACTGATGGGGAGCTTCGTGACCCTCTTCAACTATATCGGCTATCGCCTGATGGCTCCGCCATATGAGCTAAGCCAATCCCTGGTCGGCTGGATATTCCTGGTCTATATTATGGGAACGATTAGCTCGACATGGATGGGAAGGCTGGCTGATCGTTATGGTCGTTACATCGTACTTAGTATTGCTGCAGGGATCATATTAGTAGGAGCGGTCTTGACGCTAGCAGAGCAGCTATGGCTTGTGATCTTGGGAATATCCCTTTTTACCTTCGGATTCTTTGGGGGACATTCTATAGCCAGTAGTTGGATTGGCCTACTTGCCTCCGAGCATAAAGCGCAATCATCGGCTCTATATTTGTTCTGTTACTATGTCGGTTCCAGTGTAAGTGGAACAGCAGGAGGGATCTTCTACATTTACTATGGCTGGAAGGGTGTCATTGGCATGATTGTGTGCTATATGATCGCAGCTTTGCTCATGAGCCATGCCTTACGAAAGCTTGGTTGTCCAAAAAATCAAGCAACCCCATTATAGGATATATATGGAACCTTCTGAGAATCGCTCAAATTGTTTACTTTGAATTGCCCATGCGGTTAACATAATAATGATTATGTAGATTGATGTGAGGGATAACTTCCAATCCAGCTACTCAACAGAGAAGCTGGATTTTTTGTATGCGCATACTGACAACCGAAAAGCTTCCTTTGGGGCATCCATAGGCAAAGAAAAGTTTCGGATACGACGAAGCTTCATTAAGCTAACCGGCAGTAAGGTTTAAGTATATCCACGCCGTCAACATTTTGATGTTAATGGGAGCCTTTAGAAATATATTTCTCAACCATTTTATTCAAAAAATCTCGAAATTCTTCAACATAGGCTTTCGGCTCGATTACTTCCAGATTTGTTCCGAAGCTCGCTAAAAATTGAAAGCCAATACTGTTTTGGGGAACATAGATGGTGGCTAAGAAATATTCAGGACTATAGTCCTCAATACTTTGTCGACCGTACCTTTCAATGAATTGATCTGCTATGCCAGGCGAAATCAATGCCTTAATTGCGACTAGCTGCGGTTCATAGCCTGTTTCATGTTGTTGTTCTAATCCATAATCTCTAGGGTTAAATGTGCTTTCATTCATCATAAATTGATTGATCCTGGATAATTTAAATGTTCTATACTTCTGACGAGATAAACAGAATCCCTTCAAATACCAACTCGATTCACTAAAATGAAGTTGATAGGGCTCAACAATTCTATTCGTCGCAGTCCCATTTCTATCTATATAATCAAATGAAACTAACCTTCTCTGTGCTATCGATTCCTGGCATATCTTCAAGGTGTGAAGAAGCTCAGATCGTCCCTGCCAATCATAAAATGACAGTTGGATTGAACCTTTGGGAGACAATGGGCTAACCATGGCTTCTATTTTTTTAATGGTTACTTCAACTTCTTCGCTAATTAGAATTTGCTCCAATCCGCTGAGCGCAATCAATATATTTTCCAAGTCAGAGCTGTTTAAAAGACGCTTATCTACTTTGTACTCATCCATAATGCCATATCCGCCATGAATTCCATGGATAGAATAGATCGGGATGTTAGAGAAACTCAGTGTTTCCATATCACGAAGAATCGTTCTTTTGGAAACGTTAAATAATTGTGCAAATTCTTTTGTTGAAACGGTATCTTTTCTCAGCAATATCATGATGATAGATATTAATCTCTCAACCTTCTCCATATATTCTCCTCTGTTTTTTGTACTTTATTTTAAAAAGGTGACATATGTATGTCGCCGAGTATACATTATACTTCATTTATCACAAGAAGGAGGTTTTACTTTATGGCAGCTGTTGTATATTTGAACTTTGATGGAGTCGCAGAACAAGCCATTGAATTTTATTCGGAGGCTTTAAATGCAAGCACGGTGAAAATGGTAAGATTTAGCGATTTTCCGCAGGATCCAAACTATTCAATGCCGAAAAGTGAATTAAATATGATCATGGAGTCTTCAATCGAGTTCGCTGGCGGAAAAATCATGATGTCGGATATTCTACCTTCGATGAAAAGTGTAACAGGCGAGTTGATTAAAGGAAACAATATACTGATTAGTATTATTATTGATGATAAACAGACGATGAAAAATTACTTTTCTAATTTATCTGTAGCGGGCTACGTTATCATGCCGTTATCTGAAGTACCTTGGTCTTCCTGCTTCGGAATGTTGGTTGATAAATTTGGTGTTGTTTGGAAATTTAATAGTGACGCAGCTAAGTTCCTGGATGAAGTGATTTCCACTAATGGAAATTGAAAATTTAATTCCAGTAAAATCGAGAGAAGAGCTAAGAGATTGGCTGCAGAACAATAGTATGACAGAAAAGTGCTGCTGGGTCTTGGTTAGTATAACGCCCATCTGCGGTGTGTTGCAATATTTGGACGCAGTTGAACAAGCCTTGTGCTTTGGATGGATTGATGGGGTGAAGAAGAGAATTTCTGACACAGAACTGGCTCAGAGACTATCCCCTAGAAGCAAAAAAAGCTCATGGACGGAGTTAAATAAAGAACGTGTCCGTCGTCTCGAACACTTGGGCTTAATGAGGGACGAAGGGCGAAGGGTGCTTCCTGATATGGATCACAATTCTTTTAGGATAGATGAGGATATAGAGCAAAGGCTAAAAGAGGAAAAGCGAGTATACAATAATTTCATGGCATTTCCAGATCTTTATAAAAGAGTTCGAATCGACACGATACAAGGTTATAAGAATCAGCAAAAATTGTTTCAGAGTAGATTAGACAAATTCATAACAAATACTAGAGAAAACAAAATGTACGGTCAATGGAATGATAATGGACGTCTACTCAATAATCAAACTACTCAGGGTAATTTTTAAACCTTTAGGCTAACCAAATTATCGCAGAAAGAGACCCGTCAACAATTAAGGTGTACACGTCACATTCAATCCGCTGGTAACTATTAAGAATCGAACTAGGTTAACATAATATTTACTATGTAATCTTTCGGTTTGATTCCCATAATCACATTTCAGATCACAAGAAGTGTAATTGGTAACGGTGGCCAAAGAGTAATGTAAAATACTGAGATACAAAAAAGTAATCAGATTAGAAGAGAAAGCAAAGCAGTGACAACCTAGAGATTATTCGGCTCCAGAGCTAGCAACTGCTTTGCCTACATCTTCGCTATCATCGAACGGACTATGATGGGGTTGACCAGCTTCCTTGCTGCTTTCTTAACAAGACGATCTGCCCAGTATGATACGCATCATGAAGCAGCCAAGGGACAATCAACTCTGCCCATGTGGTACTTATAGCGCTGGAGTAGGGGGTATGAAGCTCTTCTTCATTCAAGGAAGCTAAGGCTTCCTCCAGCGAAAGAGATATCTTCGTCGTAAGGGCAACGGTATGTTGCCATGCAGCTTCATCTCCAGCATTTCCTGCTGTACCGAACGTTTCTTCATTAGTAATCGTTGTTGGTTCCAATGGAGCAGAGGCACCGATACGATCAAGCATGCGCTGATTGTAGTAATTCATATGGTTCACCATCTGCCATAGTTAAGCCGCCCACTGGTGGAATCCAGGCAGCCTGACTGGCTGTGAGACCTTCAATAGCTTTGGATAATGGAATGATCCACTCCTCCTGAGCCCATGAATGTTGCCTTTGCAATACAATGTAGTCTTTCAGATTCATACTCATCGTGACGCCCTCCTTTTCATTTAGCCAATATAGTGACCAGCATGATAGAGATTTTGTAACTAGCTATTAATCATTACATTGGTTACAATGATCATAACACAATTCATGGTACTTAGTAACTGTCTTTTATTGATTTTGATGGTTACATACAGATTGTTCATCTTGTGAAGTTTAGAAAGAGGTTCAGTATATGGAGAGATTATGGACAGATTTTGTTAACAGCTATTGGCGAGATTGGCGAGGGAGTGGTCATTCTGAGGATCGGCTGGAGAAGAGTGAGTGGCAGCAACGCTGGCTGGAACGTTGGGAACTGAATGCACCAGTGCCAGCATCTGCGCAAGAAGTGGTTACAATGCGGGGCCTTAGAGAACAACTTCAGCGGACGGCTCATCGCTTAGCAGAGGGTGGCTTATTGAACGAAGAAGATCGTGAGTGGCTAAATACCAATTTGGCAAAGGGCTCAGTCTATCGCAAGCTTGAACTAAATCAGAGTCAGGAGGAGCAGCCGAAGGTACAGCTTAAGCTAGTTGCTGTGGAGCATAGCTGGCAGCAGGTAATGGCTGAAGTGGCAGCAGATTTTGTACAGATGATCGCGGAGGGGGAAGGGAGAAGAATACGGTTCTGTGATAATCCCGACTGCCTTTGGGTGTTCTATGATGATACACGCAGTCGCACCAAAAAATACTGTGATGATAAGATGTGCGGAAATTTGATGAAGGTACGAAGGTTTCGGGAGCGCCAGAAAAAGCAGACCTAGTTGGATAGACGACGGCTTGTGTGAGCTTAAGCAAATATACCTTTGTTGTATGGAAAAAAGAGGACAGGTGCTGGCATCCGTCCTCTTTTGCATATAAAATATTCTACCTGTAAAGTATCCGATACTGCTTACCGACACTGCTTACAATCCGTATTTGTGTCCATCTTCATCAATGTACAAGGACTGTACGATTGTGCGACGGTAAGGGAAGCCCTTCTCCGTAATGCCTTCTGTCTCCACTGTTATGCTGTATATCCCGGGTTTGCTAATTGTAGACAGCTTAAGCCCCGAAGAAGATGTATGTACTTTGCCTGAGAGGGAAGGGGATAATAGCTGAGATGCACTGGAGTCACCAGGATCGCCATAGTAGTAGACACTATACGTAACATCAGTGACACTAGCTTGTCCTTGCTGTTGCAGCTTGATCTCAGATCCGGAGGACTTCAGGCTGATCTTGAAATCTTCAACACGATTGAACTGGGCGACCATCAGATAAGCACCGGCATCGGCAGCGGAGGCAGTCAGTTGATAGGTCCCAGGCTCAGGCTGCTGCAGAACTGCAGTATGGTGCCAAGCTCCCTGGAACACCTCTGAGTCTTGATAGACATCGAGTTGAACGCTCTTTACTGAGCCGTCAGGCTGCATTAATTCCAGATTTTCCAGCGGTTGATCATTGATCCAATCCAGCTTGACCGTGTCAACACCATCTTCAATCATCAGTGTCTGTGATGCTTGTCCATCATGCTTGCCACCACGAATGAAGAAGCTGCTGGAGGATGGGGAGGCCGATGAATGAACTGCATTCTGCTCATATGAGAAGCTGGCAGAGCTTAGCTGCGTAGGTTCTTTTTGCTGCAAATAAGGAGATAACAGAGAATACACATGAGAGCCAGTTCGAACGGTGGAGTGATTCCAGGAGCCTACACTAATCATGCGGGCATTTGGCAGATATGAGTTCTGCACGGTCACGACACCATCGTTGTCACCGAAGGTCGATAAATACAGGCCACCAAAAAAATGCGATGTGCTGCCAGAGGACCAATTGTTGCCTGCTAGGGTATAAAAGGGAACTGCTTTGCTAGCGCTTAGCCCATCTGTCTGGGAACGGAAGGATTTCATATATGAGGTCTGTACGGAAGCGGTACCAGGACTTTGTGAGCCGATAAGCTCAGCCAGCCAGCCGGCCCAACTGCTGTATGCGAGGTCTGCCAGCTGTGATCCGTGATGGGGACTACCAAGGGTAATGACACGCTGTACATAAGGAGCTGCATCGTAATGAACAATGGCGGTCTGTGTATCCACGCCGCCTTTACTATGGGCTACAATAATCAGCTTCTTGCCGAAATGCTTGCTGATCTCCTTGATCTTGTCGGATAGCAAGCGACCATTATCCCACATGCTTTGCGATGTTCCCGTAATGTCATACAAGTTGATAAAAGCTGTCTGGTACCCGTTGCTATGGAATTTTTCATACATATCATTGTTCTCGTACCATACACTTGCACTACTGTTCAGCCCATGCACGAATAGAATCGCTGGCTTGGATGGATCAATTCGATCGGGTGCGGTTCCTTCGGTCCAGCTCCCAGGCACACCTCCTGTATTGGGATTGGTTGGTTTACCTGCTTGCGCGGGTACTGCTGTGATGCTGTAAGTGAGTAGAGCAACAAGCAGCAAAGACATCCATTTTTTCATCATAATACTGAATCTCCCCTTCCATAATTTATCATTTCTATGCTATTTTAGCATGTATATTGAATGGAAAGTATATATTTTAATGCAAATTTTCGTTAAATATATTATCTTTTGTTAAATGATGTTATCGTGAGCTGTCGAAGATTGAAGCATGTTGTGAACTCTGAATATTTACTGAATATAAGTAATTTGATACAATAAATACAGATGCATACGAATATGCAAAATAAGTAATGAAATAGATCGTTAATAACACCAAGAATACGTATGGCATCTAACAACCTAATTCATATGTTAGGAGAGGATGCATTATGGAAAAGAAACAAGGCTATCTACTCAAAAATGGCTGGGTGTTGACGATGGACTCGAAGCTAGGGGCATTTCGTTCAGCCGACGTCTTGATTCGACAGCAGCGAATCGATGTCATTCAGCCGAATGTGGAGGTCGACGATAAGCATGTGGAAGTGATTGATGCATCGGGTATGATCATTACTCCAGGCTTTGTGGATACTCATCGGCATGTGTGGGAATCTGTCGTGCGGACTGTGGGCACCAACTGGTCACTTCCAGTCTACCTGCAAAATCTCTACTACGGCGCTATGGGAAGCAAGCTTCGCCCGCAAGACAGCTACATCGCGAACCTGTGGGGAGCATTGGAAGCGCTTAATGCTGGAGTTACTACGCTATTGGATTGGAGTATGCCGTATTCGCCGGAGCACACCGATGAACTGATTCGCGGACTACAGGATGCCAGGATTCGGGCAGTATTCGCCCATGGTGTGCCTGGTGAGACAGAATATTGGAATCGGGACAGTCGCCTGACCTATTCCAACGATCTCAGAAGAGTCTCGGAGCAATATTTCTCCTCGAAGGATCAACTGCTAACTTTGGGGCTGGCTATTCGAGGACCGGAATTCAGCCATTGGGATACGACGGTGGAGGAGATTCGGCTTGCACGTGAGTTGGATGCAATCTGTTCCATGCACGTAGGCTTTGGTAGCTGGGGGAGTCAGGACCGCTCAATCACGAGTCTTCACGAATCCGGGCTGCTCGGTCCGGATATCAATGTAGTGCATGGCAATACCATGAGCACAGAGGAGTATAAGTTGTTAGCCAACAGCGGTGCCTCGTTATCCGTTACGCCGGAGGTTGAGATGATGATGGGGCATGGCTACCCGGCTACTGGATTTTTTCTGGAGCAGGGAGGGGAACCTTCACTGGGAGTGGATGTGGTCACTTCCACTGGTGGGGATATGTTCTCACAGATGAAATTCATGCTGCAGGCAGAGCGCTCTCGAGTGAATGAACAAATTATAAGTAGAGGAGATATGCCAGGGGAGCTTAACCTGTTGTCAGAGCAGGTGCTTCGCGCTGCTACAGTGACTGGCGCCAAGGCGCTGGGACTAGAGCGTACAATCGGTAGCCTTACTCCTGGAAAAGAAGCTGATCTGGTGCTGATCCGTACATCGGATATTAACATGTTTCCGGTACAGGACCCCATTGGTGCTGTGGTGCAATTCGCCAATCCATCCAATGTAGACACGGTGTTCGTGGCTGGCAAAATGATAAAGCGTGGAGGGCAACTGCTGAATGTGAATCTCCCGCGCGTACAGCAGCAAGTGCTAGCTAGTGTAGAGTATCTGAATTCGCAATACCGATTAACAGATATTGAACGCGTAATCTACTCTTAACTTCAATAGTAGTTATATTAGTCAGAATTGAGCCAATGGCCTCAAGGTGAAAATTGCTACCCCCATCTCGTGATCTTGCACATACAGCCTGCAAAGGCGGACGAAGCCTCTTTTGTAACAGCATCACTCTATACCGTTGATGGTGGGATGATAGGTCAATAAGCGGATTCTAATACGACTGTAAGTTAAGATTTAAAGTGGTAAGAGAGAGGTTCGAGCCTTAGGGTTCGACTCTCTCTTTTTTATTTTAATGTAGAAACACACATCTAGCTTAACATCTAAAAACTACGTATAATATAAATTATACGCAGTTTCTGATTAAAACGATTTTTAGCGCAAGGAATGGACAATTATCCAGCTTAATTCATGGCTTATACTAACAAATTTATGGGACTATATTCCTGAATTGCCGAAGACGGACAGGACTCGGGGCAAGTGATTGCGAAATGCTATTAAGGAACACAGAGATGTTACTATGGAACATAAGAATAGAAAAAGACAGTAGAAAAAGATGGAGGCATGTCTTGAAGGAGGAGTACATATGATGCACCATAAGACACTTAACATTCTGGATGGACAAGGAGAGATTTCGACACTTGCTTTTGCAGATTCAGCACCTCTGTCTTCATCTGTCTTGATGATTCAAGATGCTGCAGGTAATTCGATACCTGATAGCGACAATAAGGGTGTTATACCCGTTGACCCACATCAGCGTCTGCTGGATAGTCGAAAAACGGTAGTGGTCATCGAATACAGCAGGGCAGCGGCAAGCCCGGACTGGGCCGAGATGGCTTATGGCCGCGAGATCGATGTTCATGAATATGAGCTTGAGCTTCCGCAGGACTGTGAATTTATTCTAGGTGAGGTTGACGGATGGGATGACAAGCTGGCTGTTCGCTGGGAGGAGATACAGGCGGGACAACATCGGATTCGAATTGCACACTACATGAAGACGCCACGAATTGCCGAAGGAGAGTTGACACCAGAGCAGTCGGAGCTGGTCAAATACGCCCAGGTAATTACGATATATATACATATATCTCCTTCCAATGCAGAACAGGATGCCAGGGTGTATTCCAAGAACCAGCATATATTCGATTCATATGGCAGCAGTGGATTTATTCTCGCTGATCTGCCGCGAATGCGTGAGTGTATTCGTCACGAGCTGGGTGAGGGTGAGTTGAACCTGGTGGATGTTTTCAGTCAGGGGGATCTGGCAGATCGCCTGATGGCAGAAGGTATGATGTCAATATTATGGGGCTTAACTCCATGGTGCTACTCGATATTCGGGATATCTGATAAGAAATTGACAGCACGCCTGCCTCTGGAAGGATTGCCTGTGCAGACAGGGATCTATCGTATTCCAGCGAACCTCAATCATCTAAGTATTATTCCTGTAAATGCCCTGCGTAATTGGGAGGAATGCGCCGATACCTCCTGGCCTGAGTTATTCATAGAAGGGAAAGGCAGTACGCTGCAGCTAGAGCTGTATCTGGCTCAATGTCAGTCTATTAACGGACAGCATGAAAGCCCACTCCCTTATTTTCTCGCTCGGCGTTCAGAGCTTCAGACCGATACTGTCGTTCCTTTGATACAGGTGGATATTCTGAATGGAGCAGAAGTATGAATGGGAAGCAGCAGGTGATCTCTGGATGATGACAATAGAAGTAACAGAGCAATACGCTGAGGAGCTGGAGGCTTTTCGGATCTGGCTAAGAGATGCCGGGTACACCTCCTATACCGTCCGATCCTATACAGGTGACGTGCTTGAGTTCCTGAATTCCTTGGAGGGAAAGACTTTGGCAGAGGCCAAAAAGCTGCATGTGCTCTCGTACTTGAGCCGGGCGCGTGAGCGAGGCATCAGCGACGCGACACGGAATCGCAAGCACGCTGCTGTCCAATGCTTCTATAAGGCACTTATTGAGCTGGAATTGCTGACAATCAATGCGGCTGCAGGTATCAAGAAGGCAAAGACCGTCAAGCATCAAGCGCCGGTGTATCTAAATGAACAGGAGCTGGAACGCTTCTTGGGCTCGGTGAGCGGGAAATATCGCATGCGCAATCTGGCTATTTTTCTGCTGATGGGGTATATGGGGCTGCGGGTCGGCGAGGTACATGCCTTGAATCGTAAGGATTACAACGCAGATCGGCTTACATTGCAAGTATTCGGGAAAGGGCGTAAATGGCGTACGTTGCCTGTGCCTAAGGTAGTGGGAAATATTCTGCAAGCAGCCATGGACGACAGGCTTGCACCCTGGATTGCGAAGGAGGATGCAATGTTCGTCTCGCAGAAGGGGCGTAGGCTGTCCATTCGTGGGATTCAACTGATTGCAGCAGAGAGCTTCGAGCGCTTCCAGGCACATCTGCCTGAGAGTCAACGTCTGGCTTATTCAAGCCATAAGCTTCGACATTCCTTTGCGACGATGCTGCTGCGCAGGGGAGCTGATCTGAGAACAGTGCAGGAATTGCTTGGACATGCCTCGATTCAGACGACGACCGTCTACACGCACGTTACGAATCGAGAGAAAGAGCATGCTATGAATCAATTATTGATTCCGGAGGTGTCATTCTATGAAGCTGATTCATCCTCAAGAGGCCGCGGAGCGCCTAATACAGGATTTGGAAATTCCCTCTAACTATAGCTTAATGAGTGCGGAGACAAGTCGCAATTCCCAGTCTAATGAGCTTCCATTGTATAAGATTGAACTGCAATGGGCATTCCCGGGCAGTTCTGACATGGTTGCAGAACGTGACAGACACTCTGAAGAGAGAAATAGCGCGGCCGAGACACAAGAGGGTGACGATCAAGAAGACGACACGCGCGATACGGGCGAATTAGAGGCTGAGCTGGTAAGCAACAGAGCTATTTATGCAGAAGTGGATGCGGTAACTGGGAGGCTGATTTCAATAATCCGCCATGATCTGAAGTCTGTGTGGAATCAACATGCCTCACCGAAGCCAGCGGATATGGACATGGACGAAGCCACGTACAATCGGTTGCTGCATAAGCAGCTAGATTGGATGGAACGGATGAAGCTGAATATTCGACCTGATGAGCTACACCTTCAGAAAGCGGTCATCAAGAGTGACGGTGGATATCGCTTTCGCTTTGGTAGACAGCACCAGGGAATTCGTGTCAGTAGCTACCAGACGGTAGATATGGAATGCAATGCTCAAGACGAGGTAGTGCAATGGTTGTGTAAATGGGATGATTGCGAGTTCGAACCAGTTGAGCAGACGCAATCCGTCGATGCCATCTTGTCTAGTACAGGGGCTGATGCACTCTCGCTTGGCTACATTCTTCTGGTATCCAAGCAGTATCCCTATTATGTATGTCTTGGAGAAGCATATCATGCAGTTAGCGGGGAGCTAATCTTCCGTGAAAAGGCACAGCAGAGGGAAATGATTCAGCTTGATCGTAATGCAAGGTCAGGAGAGAATAAGGCTGATCTTCACCTAGAGCTACAACCGGAGCGGGAGCACAGACCAATCTTTGCGGAGGAGCATTATAAGGCTTTGAAGCTGGCACCAGAGATTACTGAGGTCGATCCATATTCTCCTCATCCATTTGCACCTGTCATCTCCGACGATGAGATTGCTCAAGCCAAAGCTGCAGCCGTCTCTTACCTGGAGCGGCATTATGTCAATGAGCCTTATGAGTACGCTTTTCTGGAGAACACAGAGCAAAAGGCCGTCGAAGCGATGCAGGGTCATCAGCTACAGGTCGATGTACATCGATTGCTGCATGGAATTGCATTGGGTGGCGGACGAATTCGTATGGTTATTGACCGGAGCAGTGGGAGGGTAACTCACGCTATAGACGCGTTGGAGTTACAACAGCTATTGGAGATGGACCAGACGTCAAAAGAGAGCACTTTAGCGGGAGTAAGCGACAGTAGTGAGAAGCAAGGTACATTCCTTATGGCTCAGCGAACTCTCGAAGAGGCCTGGCAAGCGATGAAGCCACTTATCGAGGTAAGGCTATCTTATCGAATCCAGTACAGTGGTCCGCTGGCGGCACCGAGAGCAATACCTATATACACGTTAACTTGTGATCAATTGTTCAATGCCGTTACAGGCGAGATTGTTACTTTGCATTAACATTGAGTTGCTCTAAATTGAGCTTTTGAGCTGCTTTAAAATTTGATAAATCTTTACGTCTAATTGATATCGTTATCACGGACATCACTCTAACAGACCTCGCCCTAACCACATTTCTCTAATTGATATCGTTACAGGAGGTATTTACATTGCTTAGCACCAAGCTGGAACAGATTCATTTCCGTGATCCTTATATCTTAACGGTACCTCAACAAGGAAAGTATTATTTGTACGGCTCGATCGGTCAGAATGTGTGGGACGGTCCTGCTATTGGCTTTGATGTCTATGAAAGTGAGGATTTACTACATTGGCACGGACCAAGAGAATGCTTTAGGCCTGCAGCGGATTTCTGGTCGGATCGTCATTATTGGGCACCGGAGGTCCATGAATGGTCGGGACGTTACTTCATGTTCGCCAGCTTCAAGGCCGAAGGTGTGCCCAGAGTCACTGGCGTGCTGGTAGCTGATCAGCCTGAAGGTCCATTTGTTCCGTGGTGTCGTTCGCTGACTCCGCCTGACTGGGAATGTCTGGACGGTACACTATATGTGGACGAGCAGGGAGAGCCATGGATGATTTTTTGTAGAGAATGGGTGCAGGTAGAGGACGGAGAGATGTACGCTGTACGTCTCAATTCGGAACTGAATGGTACGCTTGGTGACCCTGTATTCCTGTTCTCGGCATCCGAAGCGGCATGGTCCGTCGGCACTGGAGAGCAGCGCAATCGTTATGTTACGGATGGTCCGTTCCTCTATCGCATGGAGAATGGGGAGCTGGTCATGCTATGGTCGACGATCGGTCAGGAAGGGTACACTATGGGCCTTGCGCGTTCGCAATCAGGTGGGCCGGCAGGACCGTGGAAGCAGGATGGAATTCCGCTATTTGCTAAGGATGGAGGCCATGGAATGCTGTTTCGTACGTTGTCAGGTGAACTGGCACTTACCATTCACTCGCCAAATACCCACCCGGATGAGCGGCCCGTGATCTTCTATATTCAGGAACAAAGTGGACAGCTACGGCTGATGGACAATTTACCAGATAAATAAGCTGATACTGCATGAGATATCATGAACTAGCCTGGCATGAACTAACCCAGCATGAACCTAGCTAAATAGCTGCTGTTTGAGCTGAATAAAGCCACGAGCCCCAGAAGCGTAGCCGTGGCTCTTTTGTTGTGTAATGCGAATGTAACATGAATATGACATATGTATAATTTAATCGTGCGCCTTGTTTCAGGACATAATAAATATTATGTTAACCAAATGCAATGATACAAGATTAGAAGTGGCTACCTCTTTTGCAAAGGGAATGATATAATAACGCGTACAGATAGAGAAGGAGAGCGCACTAATGAATTTTACAGTGGAATTTTTGTCTTTTTTTGTGATACAAATCGATGGCAAGGATGGTCAGGGTGGTAAGAATTATAAGCACTATGCCACGATGGACGATTACGATTATGAAGAGAGCGATGTGAAGAAATTCCTGGATGGAGAATTCACCCGGATCAGCAAGCGTAAGGTAGAGAAGCACCCTAGCACCGAGCAGGCGCCTACCAAGATTGGACGCTTCATTGTCGAGCCGGAGCACGATCTCAGCAGCAATCCGAATTTCAATATGTTCGCTCGGCTGAGAGCCGCCTCTGACAAGGAGAACTTCAAGAATGCCTGTGATGATCTGGTAAGGATGTATCTGGACACCAGTGCTGTTCGGGGTGGGGCACTCATCGTCGTGCAAGCCATCATGGGGACGCATTCGGATGATCGCTTTATTTTCGTACTCAAATGTGATTTCGAGCCCAAGATTGCCCGCATCTCGGAAAGCAAGCTCGTATCCGAAGTAGAGATGGCTATATCTGCTAGAAATATGAAATCTATCATGTATCCATATCTGATTGAAGAGGGGATGCTGGATGAGTGGGAGCTGAAGATTCATCAATCCTCTCATGCTCGTTACTTTGAAGATTTTTTGAAATTCGTGACCTATGAGCAATCCATGCCCGAGATCGTCAATGAGCATGTGCTGGGCTTCGTTCAGGATTATGTAGAGACACGCTGGCCTGATGCGGATAACGAAGAACGTCAGCAGGAGGAGCGAGAGCTGGAGCTGTGGGCAGGTAGTGAAAAGAGAGACCTGCAGGAGAAGTGGGAGCCGGTCCAGGTCATGGAGGCTGCAGAGCGCATTGTAGAGCTGAAGCCAGAGATGGATATACGCTTCAAGCTGGATGATACCTCAATACGCGGCTTGCTCGCGGACTTTGGCGTGAAGCTTCATATTACACGACTTCATGATCGCTATGCTCTCATTCTGGAAGGCGATTCATTCATGTTCGACAAGAGCTACTCTCCTATAGAGTTGCTGCAGCCAGAGGACTTCTCTACCGTAGCAGAGCGCCTGCAGGCCAAGCGACACGATGAAGAAGAATAGCTGGAGATCGAGCTATAATAAACAGATTATTTGAGAAATCTATACCTGAATAAATCGAGTAAGTTGAGTCAGGCAAGACCTGAACAAGACCCAAATAATAACCGCCCTTATAAGCGCTGGCTTGGATGATACACTGCAGCAGCTTGCAAGGACGGTTATGTCTTGTTAGGTATATATTTTTGTTAAAATATTGTGTATACGCTTTCGCGCGATCAAGCTTGATAGCTACAGATTACACATGAATTACAGGTCCAGCTTGGAGATCTGATCCTTCAGCTTATTGGCCGAGCGCTGGAAAGCATCCTTCTCAACGTCATTCAGCGGTAGATCCAGAATCTCACGAACACCGTTGTGATCTACGACGCAAGGTACGCCCAGATACACATCGGACACGCCGTTATAGTCACTTAGCAGGGTGGACACATTTAGCACAGACGCTTCATCTCCCAGAATGGCTGCAGTAATCCGGTCCAGAGCAAGAGCTATGGCATAGGAAGTAGCACCCTTGGCATCAATGATCTCATAGGCTGCATTTTTGGTATTCTCGAAAATTTGCTCCTGATCCGCTTCAGGGATATCGAGTGGAGTACCAGCGACGTTCGCGAGGCTCCATACAGGTAACTCCGAATCTCCGTGCTCGCCAATAATGTGAGCGTGAATACTGCGCGGGTCGATTCCCTTGTTGAGTCCAATAAGATAACGGAAGCGAGCGCTGTCAAGCAGGGTTCCAGAGCCGATAACCCGCTCTTTGGGCCAACCGCTTAATTTCCAGGATACATAGGAGAGGATGTCCACAGGATTCGTGGCGATCAGCAATATGCCATGGTCGTTCACCTTCGTAATGTTATCGATGATCTCTCCAAAAATCGAAGCATTCCGCTTAAGCAGATCAATGCGGGTCTCACCAGGCTTCTGGGAAGCTCCAGCAGCGACAATGATAATATCAGCATCGCGGCAATCCTCGTAGGTTCCTGCCCATACCTTAACTCCACCAAGGAACGGCAGGCCGTGATTCATATCCAGCATTTCACCACGGGCTTTTTTTGCATTCACATCAATGAACACCAATTCGGACATGCGCTGCCGCAAGAGCAGGGTGTAGCCAGTGGTCGTACCAACAGCTCCCATGCCGACAATGGCGACTCTACTACGTTTAAAGGGCTTCTGATTCATCAATGATCATCTCCTTACTGAGATAAGTGATGGACGTGCTTATACCCATCATTAACCATAATCGCTTAAGATCATATAAAATTCAAGACATTTCTCCTAGTGCGTCAGAAAAGCAGGGGTGACTTGCGCAAAAGTGTGTGTCTATCAGCTTTATGCTATAATAGGCACTTGAGATGGTGGCTTTGGTAGAAGCTTAAGAGTCACCTACCTATTATAAGTAGCTATTACATGATTTTATTCAGAGATACATATTGATGCATTCTGAGAGTACGTGGGGTACGTTGATACCTATAGAAAACAGACATGGATATGGAGTCCTATCATATCTGTAACACCTTGTCTCGGCAAAAGGAGGACACCTTACGATGAAAAAGTCATGGCGAGTATGGACAATGGCCTTCGCCCTGCTGTCGGGAATGGCCCTCGTCTCCTGTACGTCTACAGAGCCTGATTCGGTTGTCATGCAGACACCTACCGAGCCAGCTCAAGAGGAAGGACAGACCATAACTATCATCCCAACGGATCCGGCAAAAAGCGGCGTGGATACGACCAAATATCAAATTCAGACGAGATTAACCGATTTCCATCTATTCGATAGCAACAGTGGCATTGCATGGGGTGTCACACGCAATGCCCTCAGACTCTACTATACACATGACGGCGGCATCACCTGGACGAATATCTCACCTTCGGAGAATGTTCCTTTTCCTGGTGAGCTCAATTACGGAACAGAGATTTTATTTGCGGATGCCCAGAATGGGTGGATTGTTCGTCAAGCCTGGGGTTCGGCCGATACGATTGTGCTTCGTACCTCCAATGGAGGGGAGACCTGGAATATTGCTGCATTACCCGATTCGGGAACTGTTGATGGCATTCACTTCACCGATGCGTCCAATGGGTGGATTGCTTCAGAGCTAGCTTATAATGGCAGCATTCTAAGTAGGGCGATCTATCGAACGACTAATGGTGGGGCCAACTGGACCACACAAATGACGAACCCGAATATAGGTGGACAGGTCGTCAGTAACGTCAGTGAGCTATTGCCTTTGACGGGAGAAGTGACAGGTATTCATTTCACAGATGAAGAGCATGGCTTTGTCTCGATGAATGTGAACAACAGACCACGCATTTACAATACGTCAGATCAAGGCCGAAGCTGGACCCTATCAAAGGCTGTTGAGACTCCAAATGCCTGCTCAGCCCCGGAGAATGGGGCCCCACAGTTCAGAGACATTCGTGATTCCGACGGCTGGATGCCTTTGCAATGTGATAAGAATGGTTACTTAAGCTACAGCGGCTACTTTACCGCGGACGGTGGGCGCAATGATTGGCAGTATGCACAACTGAATCTGCGTGTACCGACGGGGATGGCTTCTACCGTACCTACATTTCTTAATGATAGGCAGGGCTGGGTCTTAGTCGGCCAAAGCATCTATTACACCGAGGACGGAGGTAAGATCTGGACCTCTCTAGGGGCTAACAAGGTACTGCTCGATATGCTGGAGAAATACCCTGAGCCTGTAAAAATGCGTTTTGCCTCCCCGAAGGTAGGCTGGCTGTTGATTGAGAAGGCAGAGGATCGCAAGTCCCTGTTGATGCAGACCATCGACGGGGGGAGAACCTGGAAAGTGCTATAGTATATAGTAAGTTCGGCAGAAAGTCAGAAAATATCTAGCGGATATTACTGATTTTCTGCTATTTCATTTTAAATTTTCGTTTTCTTGTGAAATAAATCACAATATAATCGACTCACTGCTGTTATACTTAAGCCATAAAGAACAAGGAGTGATTACAATGAGAAGAAACGAAAATGGAACGATTGATATGACACAATATTTCCTGCAATTCTGCTACACATGCCAGGACGCACATGAGTGCATGACAGAAGAAGAATGCAAAGAGTGTGCGGAAAGATACGCAATGGAGACAGACGCTGCGAACGATGAGACCCGCCACCTGCTACAAATGGTGCACGCCTAACATGTCTCTCGAAATTGTCGGCTCTCCATCCTTACCATCTATAAGCCCGTAAGCAAGAACCTCTGCGACTAACGCGAGGTTCTTTTTGCTGTGCTTGATCAAAATATAAGATCTCGTGCATATACTCTTCTTAGCAGGTTTCCACATGTCGGGCTGCAAGGGCAATGGGCTAGGGAGGGGATCTAAATGGGATTTGAATCATTGTGGATGTTTGATTGGCTCGGTACTGTATTACCGGTCTTTTTTGCAGTTGTCCTTGGCATCGTTATTCTCTCTATTGTCAGGGAGGCCCTGTCATGGAATCGCAACCGGCAGCAGCCTGTCCTGACGGTCAATTCGAAAATTGCTACACGCCGCACACATCTGAAGCAGGTACACCACGAGCCGGAGGCTCCGCATACGATTACAGTCTATTATGTAACCTTTGAGGTAGAGAGTGGTGATCGGCTGGAATTTCAGCTGTCTGGAGAAGATTATGGAATGTGTGCTGAAGGGGATGAAGGAGAGCTCACCTTTCGGGGAACGAAATTTTACAGCTTCGAGCGTCGGCACCGTACGATGAATGGATCGATGGGTGGACATTCAAGTGGGTCCACGGCAGGCTAGTATATGACCTCCGGAAGCAGGCTTCCGGGGGATTTTTCTGTTTTTGACCAGAATATCGTTTCTGTATGCCGTTAATCTGTTTGATATATAATAGGATGTTGTATGACGAGGAGGTAGATCAGGATGAGATTTGAGGAACAGATCGTGGTTGTAACCGGAGCAGCACAGGGAATCGGACTAGCCTTGGCTGATGCATATGCTCATGAGGGAGCAAAGGTGGTCTACGCAGACGTGGATGAGACGAATGGCGCTGCTGCAGCCGCTGCTGCACGGAACCAAGGCCAGGAAGCGATATTCATTCGCTGTGATGTAAGCATTGAACAGGATATAATAGAGCTCTTCAAGCAGGTTCAGGAGGAATATGGCACAGTCCATACGTTAATTAACAATGCTGGTGTCTCTGTCTGGAAATCTCCCTACGATCTGACCGTAGAGGAGTGGGACCGGGTGATGAACACAAACGTTAGAAGCTGCTTCATCGCGGCCAGAGAAGCGGCCAAGCTCATGCGTCATAACCAGGCAGGGGGGAGCATAGTGAATATGGCCTCCACACGAGCAACGATGTCCGAGCCAAGCAGTGAGGCCTATGCGGCTTCTAAAGGGGCGATGGTTGCGCTGTCCCATGCACTCGCAGCCTCGCTGGGGCCGGATCGGATACGCATCAATTCCATCAGCCCAGGCTGGATTGAGACGGGAGACGAGGCGGCGCTGCGTCCGCAAGATCACAACCAGCATCCGGCTGGACGCGTGGGGAGCCCTGCGGATATCGTGCGGGCAGCATTTTACCTGACTGATCCGGAGAATGATTTCGTAACGGGTGAGAACATCGTTGTTGACGGGGGTATGACCCGAAAGATGATATATGTGCCGTAAAGCATGAACATATCATGAACATATGATCTTTATAGATGGATGAGCAGTAGGCAGATCCTTTCCGAAGGATTTGCCTTTTTTTCGTCAAGCCTATTCGCACCTGGGTACGAGCCCGCGTGTTAGCTAAAAGGATAGGTAGTCTGTACCCTGAAATAGGGAAGTCCCTTATAGCTGCACCCAGTGTTTACCGCCTAGAATTAAATAGTAACGAGTTGGGTGGTGGGCATATCCAGCCATCATGCCAGCTCCTTGTGCGGAATGCCATGACTTATGAAATACGAAAGGGTGTACACAGATGATATCCTTGGACAATACGCGTAACTATGAGACAGATCCTTTTATCGTCATATGGGAGGTGACTCGGGCTTGTGCGCTGAAATGCCTTCATTGCCGGGCGGAAGCCCAATATCGACCAGATCCACGTCAGCTGTCTTTAGAAGAGGGTAAGCGATTGCTAGACCAGATTGCCGAGTTGAATCACCCTCTGGTGGTCTTTACCGGCGGTGATCCGCTCATGCGTCCTGACCTGTTCGAGCTTGCCCGCTACGCCATCGAGGAGAACAAGCTTTCCGTATCGATGACGCCAAGCGCCACGCCCAAGGTCACACGAGGTGCTGTAGAGAAAGCCAAAGAAGTAGGGTTATCACGCTGGGCCTTCAGTCTCGACGGATCATGTGCAGAGATTCACGATCATTTTCGGGGAACGCCAGGTTCTTACGCAACCACTATGAAGGGTATTGGTTACTTGCAGGAATTGGGGATTCCAATCCAGGTGAACACGACCGTATCCCGATATAATCTGGATGATCTGGAGAAGATCGCAGAGCGCGTGCAAGAGATGAAGGCGGTGCTGTGGAGTCTGTTCTTCCTGGTCCCGACAGGACGGGGAATGATTAAGGATATGATTAGCCCAGAGGAACATGAAGCAGTTATGAAATGGATGCAGACCAAGCAGTCACAGATGACCTGTGGAATCAAGGCTACTGAAGCTCCGCATTACAGAAGAGTCGTGCTGCAGGCTAGCAGGAATACAGGCAATTCTCCCATGTCTGCTGAACGCAGACGGCCGGATCTGCTAGGCAGAGCCCCCAAGGGCGTGAACGATGGAGATGGGTTCGTATTCATCAGTCACATTGGAGAAGTCTATCCTAGCGGATTCCTTCCTGTCGTGTGCGGTAATGTCAAGGAACAGTCCTTGGCTGAGATCTATCGCGGATCGTCTATCATGCGCAGTCTCAGAGACAAGACATTACTCAAGGGAAAATGCGGTGTCTGTGAATTCAAGCAGCTATGCGGTGGGTCAAGAGCTAGAGCCTACGGAATCACAGGAGATTATTTAGAGAGTGACCCGTATTGTTCATATATACCTCAGAACTGGAGGGACAGAGGACTCAATGAAGCCAATTGCTAAGAAAGTAGTCATTTTGGGCGGAGGGATTAGCGGCTTAAGCGCTGCGTTCTATGTGCAAAAGCTAGCCTCGGACAGGCAGCTTCCTGTTGAGATTACTATCATAGAGAAGAACAACCGGGTGGGGGGCAGAATCGAGACGCATCACCGGCAGGGCTTTGTACTGGAAAAAGGACCGGACTCCTTCTTGTCGAGAAAGACCGCAGTACTGGATTTGTCGAGAGAGCTCGGATTAGAGGAAGAGCTGGTACCTACCAATCCGCAAGCCAAAACTGCGTATATTCTTCACAAGAATAAGCTTCATCCGATGCCCATGGGATTTGTGCTGGGTATACCAACCAAGCTTACTCCGTTTATCCGCACAGGTCTGATCTCCCCGGCAGGCAAGCTGCGTGCAGCCTTGGACTTGATTCTGCCAGCCCGCAGGGAGAAGGAGGATGAGTCACTAGGAGCCTTCATACAGCGACGCCTGGGGCAAGAGGTGCTTGAGCACATCACAGAGCCCTTGCTGTCAGGAATTTATGCAGGTAATACGCATAGCCTTAGCTTGAATGCAACCTTTCCGCAATTCAAGCAGATGGAGCTGACGCACCGCAGTCTGATCAAGGGGATGGCTAAGGGGAGCGGGAGCAGGCCGAGCGCCCACGCAACACAAGGGCAAGGTAAGCATAACGCACAGGTAGCCAGAAGTATGTTCCTCTCCTATCGTGGTGGCCTCTCTACACTGATTAAGCGATTGGAGGAGCGGCTTCATACTGCACAGTTTGTAGTTGGCCAAGGTGCCGTTGCTATTCAAAAAGAGGAGCAATATCATGTATCGCTTGAGAATGGTCAGCAGTTGGAAGCCGATTCCATTATCTGTGCTGTGCCAGCCTATGAGGCAGCAAGGCTGCTATCAGAGGTGCCCGAGGCCGACTGTCTGCAGGATATTGCCTACGTCTCTGTCGCCAATATTTCGCTTGCTTATCGCAAGAAGGACCTGGGTGTAGCTTTTGAAGGTACAGGCTTTCTTGTCCCACGCAAGGAAGGGAGGATGATCACTGCCTGCACCTGGTCATCTACCAAATGGAAGCATACGGCTCCTGAGGATTACGCGTTGGTACGAACCTATATTGGTCATGCTGGTGCCCAGGAATGGACGCAATGGACCAATGAGGAATTGGTCGCAGCAGCTCGACGAGACCTACTCGAATTAACAGGATTGAAGGCGGAGCCCATGATGGTGGAGGTAAGCCGCTGTAACGATGCGATGCCACAATACCCGCTTGGTCACCTAGAACGGCTGAAGAGCTTGCGGAGCACGCTGTCAGAACGATTGCCTGGTGTATGGTTGTGCGGTGCCGGATATGGCGGTGTTGGCATCCCTGATTGCATCGCCCAGGGGAAGGCGGCGGCTGAACAGCTGCTGGCTGCATATACAGACATATAGGATATATAGGTAAAAGCAAATGAAACAGCGACAGCCAAGGACGAGCAAATAAAGTTCTAGACTGTCGCTATTTTATTGAGCTAACGTTTCCCATTAGTTGAAAGTACAGGGTTTCGTAATTTATGAATTATATACTTCTCTATTTGCTTTAACAACATCATGAATAGAAAATGTACCACCTGAAGATATTAGCTGTTCCATCACCTTATCGCGTAAAAATGGCGCTTTTTCTTTTTTCGCTTTAGTTAAGGCTAATGTTAGTTCCTCTTTTGTAAGTTCGGTGCAGTAAGCAGGGGTTCCTGGCTGTTGTCTCCACGAACTGCTTAAAGAACCACTATCTACAGCGTCGAAGCCTAGAACGTTTGCGACATCCATAATTATTTGTTTATGGGATAGGTCATCACCAGCAATCGCTAGGGCAATGCGTTCATGAGTCCCTTCGGGAGTTCCATGATGTTCTAACGTGTAGGCTAAGAGATTGTTGAAAGCTTTAATAATAGGTCTACCTAAATGCTTGGATACCCAAACACTTTCAACCATCCCGTTCTCAACTTCTTCGATTTTACCGCTCATTTGAGGATAATAATTTGATGTGTCTACAACGACTACTTCCTCCCCAACTTTATCTATAATATGGCGAATGCTTGGTAACGCGTGGAAAGGGATCGATGTTATAAGTACATCAATATTTTTAATTACATCTTCTACGATCACAGGTGTTCCTGTAAGATTTTTTCCTTCCAAGCGTTCAATTCCACGAGCATCTGCAATCTTGACATCATGTCCATTATCAACCAATTTTTTCGCAATATTAGACCCAATTGGTCCTGAACCTATAATTCCAAATCTCATTTCCATTCCTCCAATATCCTATTCTAGGGTCCCCTGATTGAGTAATCTGTATACTTGTACTAATATATATACGTTGCTCGGATATTTGAAGAAGGCAATTAAAATTGACATAGTACACTTTTCCGTACCTAACAACAGAAATGAGTTGATTATTGTGTCTAGAATAAATGAAGATGGATTTAGTGAAGAATGCAAGAAAGATCATAGAGAGATTTATGGCATCGCCTACACTCAAAACATACTTTCGGGACGTTGGAAGTATCTTATTCTTTGGTTTTTAAAGTTTAACCCCCGTCGATATAATGAGATTAAGACTCGTTTATGGGGACTTTCGCAAGGATCTCTTACAAAACAACTTCGTGAATTAGAAGCGGATGGCTTAATTAATCGAAAAATTTATCCTGAGGTACCTCCGCGTGTTGAATATTCAATAACATTAAAAGGAGAGGAACTAATTCCCATTATTGATTTAATGGAAGAATTCGGGAAGAAGTTTGGGGATAAAATAGATTAACCCCAATTGCACATCTTAAATTAATGATGCCCGTTAGAATGAAGCATCGTCAGTCTACATAGCTTACGACCATACAACCATACAACCGTGGAAGCCCTACTGTGTAGGGCTTTTTGTCATTAAAGTCCGTGGTCCCAAGATGCCGGATAAATTTTTTCTGAAGCAATAGTCACAACATGGGCGAATGTACAATACGATATCATGTGCAAAAGGAAGAAGAGGAGGGCTGAAGTTGGCTGTCATCAAAGCAAATTCGGAGGATGTAAAGACGCTGGCCCGTCTCATGAGAGCCGAGGCGGAGGGCGAAGGCGAGCAAGGCATGCTGATGGTAGGAAACGTCGGGGTCAATCGTATTCTTGGCAATTGTCTGGATTTTCGGAACATCCGATTGATGAATGACATGGTATTTCAGAGCCCGGGCGGCTTCGAGGCGACCCAGAAGGGTTATTTCTACCAAAGAGCCCGGGATCGTGACATTCGTCTGGCCCAGCGTGTCATCAATGGAGAGAAAATCCGCCCGGCGGGCAATGCGCTATGGTTCTTTCGACCAGCAGGAGAATGCCCTGGTACCTGGTATAACCAGGAAAATACCGGACGCTACAAGGCGCACTGCTTTTTCCGTCCTACTGCTGAGGATTGTCCGGCTGTTTATTAATGCGCGTTGTAATTAACGCCATGAAGTAACAGCATGGGTAACAACATGAATTAACACGATGAAGTAACGCTGCGAAATACTAACACGCCGTATTTTCTTATTGTATGCAATACCCATTTAAGTTCGACAGAATCAAGGAGGAATCACGAATATGTATCCACAAGCTTTTCAACCGACGTTTTTTCCACCTGTTAGCGGAGCCCCGTATCCTGCGAGAATGGCAGCACCCAATTCGCCTAATATGCCTATGGTAAGCCCATCCATGACAGGCATGCCTAATTCGCCGATGATGGGTGGCTCGATGGGGGCCTCGATGGTTCCTCCACAGGTCAACAGCGGAAGCGTAATGACGCCATCCGGAACCGTTGTGCAGACTCAGACTCCTCAATTCGAACAGTCCTATATAGAGAACATTTTGCGTCTGAATCTGGGAAAAGTCGGTACCTTCTACATGACCTACGAGAATAACAGCGAGTGGAATGCGAAAATCTTCAGGGGTGTGCTGGAGGCAGCTGGTCGTGACCACATTATCATCAGCGATCCCAAGACGGGGGTTCGGACGATCCTGCTGATGGTCAATCTGGATTATGCTACATTCGATGAGCCGCTTGTGTACCAGTATCCTGGAGTACAGGGCAACCCGCCTACACGGTTCTAGCCCACTCAACGTGGTCTGATTGTGAGATAAGCTGTCCTAACTGTGAACATTGCATGAAAATATTGCATTCTATCCTCTGTGAAAGCAGAGGATTTTTACTGTACATGGAAAAAAAGTGAAAGTGACGGACAAAACGTCGCAAAATCCGGCTTTCTGGCCCTTTATTGGCTGATAATAGCCGGAATTTGAGTGAAAACGGCTTCTCATCCAGTTTTGCAGTCATAGCTGACTGTTTCGTTGTGTAGGGTATATCTATATAATTAAGTATAAGTTTTTACTTATGCTGTGCATTTTGCATCATTCTTGCGAGTGATATCCCATCAGCAGTAGGTAGGTGGAAAGCGTCTTGTAACGTCTACATAATCTACCCCTGATTGAATACATTCGAATTATTATGCAATGTGCGGATGCCAAGAGAGGAGTGGGCCCATTGGGGAGTTGAAGCTGCAGTCTGCAGGAAGTCCGGTACATGTGCAAACCATTCGAAGGAGGTGCACCTGGCTGCTAATCCATTGGTGGTCAGGGAATTGATTGAGTAGTGACCCTTTACCCATTATATTTAATATTTTTGCAGTGTTTTTCTTGGTGCTGCTGAACGGATTTTTCGTATCTGCAGAATTCGCCATGGTCAAGGTGAGAGGCAGTCGGGTTGATAGTCTGCTGGAGGCAGGCAACAAGAAGGCTGTATATGCATCACAAATGATTCACAATCTGGACGGCTATTTATCTGCTTGCCAGCTTGGTATAACATTAGCATCCCTAGGACTTGGCTGGATTGGGGAGCCAGCCATCGCAAGTCTCATTGAACCTGTATTCGCAGCTGCCGGACTCGGTCCGATCTATGTGCATGGCGCTGCGATCATAGTAGCTTTTATCATCATTACCATCATGCATATTGTACTTGGTGAGCTTGCACCCAAGACATTGGCGATTCGAAAATCACTTACGATTGTACTTTATTCTGCGATGCTGATGACCTGGTTCTACAAGCTTATGTATCCTTTTATCTGGGTACTGAACGGGCTGGCAAATCAATTGCTCAGATTGTTCCGCGTCGAACCGGTAAGTGAGCAGGAGGAGTCTGTTCACACGGAGGAAGAAATCCGTATACTGATGAAAGAAAGTAATAAGAGCGGTCTAATCGATAACACGGAATTGGCGCTTGTTGATAATATATTTGATTTTACTGATACGACAGCGCGCGAGATTATGATTCCCCGTACCGAAATGATCTGTCTGTATAGTCATCTATCGGCGGAGGAGAACTTGGAAATTGCTTCGGATAACATGCGGACGCGGTACCCAATATGCGGTGAGGATAAGGACCATATTATTGGCTTCATCCATATCAAGGATCTGCTGCGTGACAGGTCGCTGGATACCCGAACAATGATCCGACCGATCCTGGCTGTCCCCGAATCCACACAGATCAGTAGCTTGCTGAAGCAAATGCAGCGGAGCAAGACACAGATTGCCATCCTGATTGATGAATATGGAGGCACCTCTGGTCTGGTAACGCTGGAGGACATCATGGAAGAGATCGTCGGCGAGATACAGGATGAGTTCGACCATGAGCGCCCACCATTAGAGAAGATAGGCAAGGATGAGTTCTCGGTGGATGGCATGATGCTTATCAATGAAATGAACGAGCGTTTCGATCTGGGTCTAGATAGTGAGGACTATGATACAATTGGAGGCTGGATGTACTCCCGTATTGAAATGATTCCACCTGATCCCGGGCAAAGCATCGCTTTCAATGGCTTTCTACTGCGTGTAGCGGAGACGGAGAATAAACGAATCTCGCGCATTCACATTTCCAGACTAGAGGATGAGATACTGCTTGAAGAGGAGGGCGCATAGGCGCAAACGGTCTTCATTTAGGTGTAGCTTACCTATTTGATATCCAACAGAATTAATATTCAAAGCTATTATCTAAAGACTTAAAGAGGCCGGTACAAGGTAATCCTTGTTCGGCCTCTTAGCGATATATGCGATATTTGTTGGTAATTTATACGGTGTTGTGCCTGAATCGCACATGGTTCAAGTATTTCATCAGGCACCTGTGTCATGTCTTTCTGCAACATCAGACAGTGACTTACCGCGAAGTTAGATCTAGATAGCCCAGTTGCCGTCACGGAAGACAGCTTCTCTTGTGCCATCGTGATTAATTCCGTCGATGTTCATTTCGCCTGAGCCAATCATGAAGTCTACATGCGTAAGACTGCTGTTCAGACCATTCTCTGCAAGCTCCTCCTGAGTCATGTTCTTGCCACCATTCAGCGTGAAGGCATAAGCACTGCCAATGGCCAAATGATTGGAGGCATTCTCATCAAACAGGGTGTTGTAGAACAGCAGGTTGGACTCCGAAATAGGAGAGTGATGAGGAACAAGCGCTACCTCACCGAGGTAATGGGAGCCTTCATCAATCTCAACCAGGCTCTTCAGCGTCTCCAAGCCTTTCTCTGCTTCTACCTTCACGATCCGGCCATTCTCAAAGGTAATCGTGAAATTATCAATAATATTACCACTGTAGCTAAGTGGCTTGGTGCTGGATACCTTGCCGTTCACGCCTGTCTTCAGCGGTGCTGTAAATACTTCCTCTGTCGGCATGTTCGCAACGAACAAGTTGCCTTGCTCATTCTTGCTATCTGCGGCAACCCACAGATGCCCTGTCGGCAGCTCAATGGTAAGATCGGTGCCAGGAGCTGTATAGTGCAGCTTGTGATACTGCTTGGCATTGAGAATATTTGACTTGGATTGAAGATTATCCATATGAGCCTGCCAAGCCGTAACCGGTTCTGGCTGGTCAACACGAACCATCTTGAAGATCGTCTCCCAGAGTGTATGTATACGTTCTTCTGCAGGAAGATCCGGGAAAATCTTCTCAGCCCACGCTTCGGAAGGTACGGCTACGATCGACCAGCTGAACTTGTCAGCCATTTGATAAGCTCTGTACTTGGCCATAGCTGTAGCTTTGGCTCGTTGGGCAGCGGTAATGCGGTCCTGCTTGATGCCTGCCAGCAGATCGGGGTTATCCGCAATCACATGCAGCACGGCAGCGCCTTGCTCGACCAGCTCGGTCATTTCCTCTGCATGCCATTTCGGCGGAATGCTAAAGCTCTCATCTGGAGCCAACTCGTAGTACAGGCGGGTGACCGCCTCGTCGGACCAGATCACTTTCACATATTTGGAACCCACTTCGTAGGCTTTTTTGACAATCAAGCGAACGAATTCCGCTGCAGAGATCGGTGCGTTCACAACCAAGGTCTGTCCAGGCTGGACATTAACACCCACGCGAACGGCGAGCTCTGCATATTTTTCTAAATTTTGCTCAAAATCAGACATATGTTCTTCCTCCGTTAAAGGTAATTCGATACGCAGTATGCTACGTGTCACAACTATTGTACAATGGAATTATGAGGTTCACAAATAATCGCTTCAATCACCATGAATCATCATGAAGGCAAAGAGAATGTAACGCTGAACAAGAAAGGATGTATGAGTAATGACAGAGCAGTCCAAAGCGACAGTAATTAGCGCAACCATGCGGAAAGAGGAGGACGGTAGCTTTCTCGGACAAGCGGTATTCAAGATGGAGGGACAGAAATCCGCCTTCGAAATCTCCTTTTTCAGTAAGAAGGGCAAGGAGTGGGACTACAGCCTACATTATGCTGAAGGGGAGCGCATAGAAGAGGAGCTATTGGCTATTGACGAGCTGCTTGCGGAGGATGACGATCTGTTCGACATGCTGCTCGATGCGGCGAGAGATACGATGGAATCCAAGTAGCATAATGTCACATAAGAGTGCGCAAAGAAGCATTTTGCCCCATTTCCAACAGGGGCCGATTCATGATATAGTCAAACCGAAATGATCAGCGCTTACAATGCTGCATGCTGCCCTTGTACCAAGCGACAGGATGGTCAGGATGCAGCCTAGTTACTGTCTGGTTCTATACATATGTCAAGGAGGTTCTTATATGTCTTATCAACATACTGCACTGGAGGAGCCATTTCACGGCGTACCTGCTGTGTGGTTGCGCTTTGCCGGTTATGAAGCCGCTGTTATTCCTTCAGTTGGAGCCAATCTTGTTGCTTTTCGGGACACGGAGTACGGCTATCGCTTTCTTAGGGAGCCAGAGGCCGATGGAATGGAAGAGTTCCTGAGAAGTCCTGCGGTATTCGGAATACCGTTCTTGTTCCCTCCTAACCGCTACGAGGATGGTAAATTTCCATGGAACGGTACGACCTACGAATTGCCGATCAACGAACCGAAGACCAACAATCATTTGCATGGTTTTCTGCACAATGTGCCATGGAATCTGGAGGAATATGGCTCCTCTGAGGCAGAGAGCTATGTTATTCTGACGCAGCAGGTGGATGAAGAGCATCCGATGTATGCCTTCCTGCCATTCACCTTCACGATCCAGCTGCGGTATAGTCTGGATGCGTTCGGACTGCGTCAGCAGTACACAATTGTCAATCAGGGCGAAGAGGCGATGCCGAATCTATTCGCATTCCATACGGCGATTAATGCGCCATTTGCTCCAGGCAGCAGTGCGGAGGATTACCGCATCAAGGTTACGATTGGTGAGCGAATTGAGCTAAGTGATCGCTCCTTGCCTACGGGCTCGCTGCAGCAGCTGTCTGCCAAGGAAGAGGCCCTTAAGGGTGAGGGAATCAAACCCTATTTTGAAGAGATGGATCACCACTATACAGCGGTTCCACAGAACGGTCGCAATTACATGTCCTTGACAGACACTCGTGTGGGTGCGACCCTGATCTATGATGCAGGTACTAGCTATAAGCACTGGATGATCTGGAATAACAAGGCGTGCGGGGAGTTCATTTGCCCAGAGCCGCAGATGAACCGTGTCAATGCACCGAATCTGGAAGGCATTGCAGCAGAGGAAGCTGGTCTGATCGCGCTTCAGCCCGGCGAGATTTTCGAACAAACAGCACGGCTATACTGTATTCAGCAGGCGGCTGAGTAACGGACAGATGGGCTGATGCAGTGAAGTAACGTTACTTGATTTGGATAATGTACAAGTTGCTTACGATACTGCGAGGGTGTCTTTCGAGATACCCTCTTTAATATTCATCAATCTGTCGATTTACTAACGTCTTAGTGTCTGAACGTGTTGATATATTGATGTGTTAATGCGCAGAAGCGATCAAGTGGCACTTTAACTAGAATAAGTTTACATAACATTTGTTATGGAAACATAAAAGAAAAGCGTTTACAAAAAAATGTGAAGAACGCTGTTGAATCATGTATAATATGACAGAAGTCACATTCAGGCTGTACCTAGCTCATTACATATTTGAGGGAGGAATACACGTGCAATACCGGATTGAGAAAGATACGATTGGTGAGATTCAGGTCCCGGCAGATCGACTTTGGGGGGCGCAGACACAGCGCAGTAAGCAGAACTTCCCGATTGGTACGGAGAAAATGCCGATTGAGGTCATTCAGGCCTTTGCTATTCTCAAGAAAAGTGCAGCGATTAGCAATCATCAGCTAGGCAAGCTGCCTGAGAGTAAGAAGGACGCCATTGTCTATGCTGCAGATGAGATTATCAGCGGCAAGCTGGATGATCATTTTCCGCTTGTAGTATGGCAGACAGGCAGCGGCACGCAGTCCAATATGAATGTGAATGAGGTTATCGCTCATCTGGGAAGCCAGTGGCTGGAAGAGCAGGGTAAGGAAGAGCGGCTGCACCCGAATGATGATGTGAATATGTCCCAGAGCTCGAACGATACATTCCCGACTGCGTTACATGTATCTGGTGTCATTGCGGTAGAGGATCGCCTGCTTCCAGCAATTGAGAAGCTCAAGGCCACTCTGCAGGACAAGTCTGAGCAGTTCAAGGACATTATCAAGATCGGTCGTACCCATCTTCAGGATGCTACGCCTCTAACGCTGGGCCAGGAGATCAGCGGCTGGTATGCTATGCTTGATAAGAGTGCACGTATGATTACGGATACCGTTAAATATATGAAGGAACTGGCGATTGGAGGCACTGCTGTCGGGACGGGCATCAATGCCCACCCAGAGTTCGGCAACTTGACGGCTGCTGAGATTTCTTCTTTTACAGGTAAAGAATTCATCTCTGCGCCGAACAAATTCCATGCGTTGACCAGCCATGATGAGGTGGTTACCGCCCATGGCGCGATCAAGGCGCTCGCAGCAGATCTGATGAAGATTGCCAACGATGTGCGCTGGCTTGCAAGTGGTCCGCGTAGCGGCCTGGGTGAAATTATCATCCCTGCGAATGAGCCTGGAAGCTCCATTATGCCTGGTAAAGTCAATCCGACGCAGAGCGAGGCTCTGACCATGGTAGTAACACAAGTGATGGGGAATGACGCAGCTATTGGGTTTGCGGCTAGCCAAGGGAATTTCGAGCTGAATGTATTTAAACCTGTCATCATCTATAACTTCCTGCAGTCTGTGCAGCTGTTGGCTGACTCCATCGTGGCGTTCAATGATAACTGTGCAGTGGGAATTGAGCCAGATCGAGCCAAGATTGAGCACAATCTGTATAATTCTTTGATGCTGGTAACTGCATTGAACCCGTACATTGGTTACGAAAATGCAGCGAAGATTGCTAAGCTGGCACATGCCGAGGGCTTATCCTTGAAGGAGGCAGCACTCCAGACAGGCCTGCTCACTGAGGAGCAATTCGACCAGTACGTGGACCCTGCCAAAATGATTGAACCAAAGGCTTAAGAACCTATAGCTCATTCAGAAAATCGCACCTTTATGGACATGGAGGCTCAATACTTCCATGGAATCTAAGGGGCGATTTTTTTTGTATCCACTACGCATTTACAACATCCTAATGACCAGCATCAGTTATCGTGTTATAATAAGTAACAAATAGGGGTATATAACGCGACATGTGAAAAAGATGGGAGGTCTATAGCATGCAGCTCACGGTACAAGAGGCACTTGGCATATATCCGCTATCCGAAGCCAAGCTGGTGGCTGGAGCAGCGGGAACCTCTCGTAGAATGAAGTCGGTCAACGTGATGGATGCACCCGATATTGCTGATTGGGTAAAATCGGGGGAGCTTCTGTTCACTACCGGGTTCTTGCTCAGGGATAGTCATGAGGATGCGACGAAGTTGCTTAAGAAGCTTCACGAGCGAGGGTGCGCAGGGCTCGGAGTCAAGCTTGGCCGCTTCTGGGACAGCATTCCAGAGGCTGTAATGGCGGAGGCGGATCGTCTCAGCTTCCCGCTCCTCGAGCTGCCCTTTCAGTTCACCTTCTCGGATCAGATGAATGCACTATTCCGAGCTGAATATGAACGTAGCACCAAGGCACTGCAGTCCGTTGTCAGCAGGCAGAAGGAGCTCATGCAATTTGCATTACGAAAGGATGCGGAAGCTAGTATCTTTGCAGGGTTGTCTGATATTCTGGACTGTCGAATCGTCGTTGTTGGATCAAGAGGTCATATCTTGTATACGAATGGCGAATGGGGGCAAGAGCAGGGCTGGATGAAGGGTTGGCCTTGGAAGTCTGTATATACCCGAGTCAAATGGGATGCCGGGAGCTGTCATCGAGTACCGATTCGCCAACTGGAGGAGGACTTTGGATTTCTGCTCGTCTTCACGGAATCCTCGATATCCTTCAAGGCGGAGGAGGGGTTGTTCCAGCAGGCAGCCGAGGTGCTGGCCTACTACATGAATCAGACGGATCAGGTGCAAATGAGTCCGTCCTCACAGAATGAGATGAGAGCTGTCATGATGCAGTATTTGAACGGGAAAATTACGGCTAGCGAGCTTGCCGAGTACCTGGAGAGTCGGAGAATGAGTGTCTGCGAAGGGCCGTATCAGTGCGTACTGACGACACTTGAGCCGGAGGCCTTTGCTTCACATACCTTATTGAAGCAGCTGTATCATGAGCTTCAATATAATCCGTTGATGAAGCTGAACCCAGCTCGCCACTTTTTGGTGGATACCGGAATCTTGTCCATCTTCAGCAGTGTATCCGGGCAGGACGAGGGAGATAAGCTCGCACGATTTCTGACTAATCGCTTCAGTGACGTCATTGCCACACAGCTCACGCGTGGAGAGCCTGGCCCGCGCTTCTGGATTAGCAAGCTGAAGACTGCGCAGCAAGGTCTACAGGCCGCCTACCAGGAGTGTGTGGAGACGCGGAAGCTGGCTCTTCGCTTCGGAATGAGGGATACTTCGCTGCAGTTCGATACTCTGGAATTCGCGTATGTGTTCCAGCATGTGCCCACCGAGATCATGGCGAATTATTGCAGCAAGCTTCTGGAGCCTCTCGTTCGTGAGGACCCGAATGAGCTGCTAATGCATACGTTGGAAGCCTTCGTCGAGCATGACGGTCTCATTAATGAAGCAGCCAAGCAGCTATATGTCCACCGCAATACGGTCACCTATCGCATGGATAAGATCAGTGTGCTGCTACAAATGGATTTCAAGAAGACAAATGATCTATTAAAGCTCAAGATGGTCTTTACATTTCGCAAGTTCCTTAAGCAGCAAAAGGCGCAGTGAGCCAAGTCGGCAAAATTCAATCTAATGCAAGGTAATGGAATCCTACGATACCCACCAGAATCCAATTCAACTCAATCAACTCTATCCACCCGATCTATCCTAATCGAAATTCATTGCAATACAGCCCTCCTGGTTCAATCGGGAGGGCTGTTCTCGTGTAGCCAGCAGGAACCAAATACAAAAAAAATACATAATGTTAGTTTAGGTAACAAAATTGCGTAATTATTATTGCCACTCTATATACATACATATACAATAACTCTCAATTATCCGACTGGGGGGTGACGGGATGAAGTCATCTACGCTTCAACTTATTAATGAAATGTCATACGAAGCTTTTATGCATGAATTCGGAGCACTATTCGAGCATTCTCCCTGGATTGCAGAGAAGGCTGCTGGATGTAGACCTTTTCAGGATTACACGGCCATGTTGGGTGTGATGAAATCGATCGTTATGGAGGCTGACATAGAGCAGACGGTGGACCTTCTACGCCGTCACCCTGATCTGGGCTCCCGATTGGAGATGAGCAGCAATTCTGTTCAGGAACAGGCAGGTGCTGGATTGAGCCAGCTATCTGAATCTGATTTTCACGAGCTGCACCGTCTGAACGAAGCCTACACGCAGCGTTTTGGATTTCCGTTCATTCTCGCGGTCAGGGGTCACACAACTTCCTCGATTATTCAGATTATGCGCGAACGTGTGGAAGGCTCAAGACAGGAGGAGCTGAAGACGGCGACTCAGCAGGTATTGCGCATTGCATCAATTCGGCTGGAGCAGTGGGTCGAGCGCACTGAACAAATCTAACTTTCGATAAGGAAAGGACCTGTCTAATGAGTACACATGCTGGAAAATTAACAACTCACGTGCTGGATACAGGCCAGGGCTTGCCGGGCAGGGGGATGAAGATTGAATTGCTCTACTATGGAGAGGCTACTTCACGGACTGACAAAGGGAATCTTCTAATTGAGACTACAACGAATGAGGATGGGCGAACCGATGAGCCATTGCTGCAGGGTGAGGCTGTTCGGAGTGGCATCTATGAGCTGAGGTTCTATGCCGGAGCCTATCTGGAGGATACCAGGCACTCAGGTGGAGCCCCCATTGCGTTATGGGACTGGATTCCGATTCGATTTCATATCAGGGACAGCCATCAGCATTATCATATTCCGCTTCTGTTGGCACCTGGGGGCTATAGCACGTATCGGGGGAGCTAAGGGAGGAATTCGGAATGACAGGATATGGGGAATTCGATCTGGTCATCAGGCACGGCATGGTCGTGCTGCCAGAGGTATGCATAGAGGCAGATATAGCTGTAAAGGATGGCAAAATAGCTGCGATTGGGCAACTTGAGCACGTACAGGAGGGCACGAGGGTCTTTGATGCATCAGGGCTGACCATATTCCCTGGGGCAGTCGATATCCATGTGCATTTCAATGAGCCTAGGCTGGAGAGCTGGGAAGGCTTCGCAGCAGGCTCTGCAGCTCTCGCGGCTGGTGGATGCACGACTTATGTGGATATGCCGCTGAATGGGGTTCCTCCAACGGTGAGCAGAGAGGCGCTGAACCTGAAGCTTACACAAGCACAGGAGAGCTCTTACGTGGATTATGCCTTATGGGGCGGGCTTGTTCCCGGTAATATCGAAGCATTGGATGAGCTGGCAATGGCAGGGGTCGTCGGCTTCAAGGCTTTTATGTCCGATCCTGGTGGCGAGGGTGAAGGAATCTTCTCACGCTCGAATGAGCTTACCCTGCTGGAGGGGATGAAAAAGATCGCCGCAATAGGCGGGCTACTGGCCCTGCATGCAGAAAGTGAAGACATTGTGCAGGCCTCGACAACTTCGATACGGCAGCAAGGTCGCATCGGCATGCAGGATTATATCGAATCCAGACCTGTAATCGCTGAAGTGGAGGCTGTTAGCCGTGCTCTGCTATATGCGAGCCATACGGGCTGTCGACTGCATTTTGTGCATATAAGTACACCGGAGGCTTTGGAGCTGATCGATGCAGCCAAGGCTAGGGGGATGGATGTTAGTGCGGAGACTTGCCCTCATTATTTGCTGCTTACCGATAAGGATGCCGAGCGCCTCGGAGCTGTGGCCAAGTGTGCTCCACCGCTGCGAAGCAAGGATAACCGGGAGCGATTGTGGGATGCATTGCTCCATGGCTCGGTGGATATCATTGCATCGGATCATTCACCATGCCCGCCATCCATGAAGCAATCTGAAGATATGTTCGAGATTTGGGGCGGAATCTCCGGCGCTCAGAGTACCCTGCTGCTCATGCTGGAGGAAGGATATCTCGCCAGAGGTCTTACACTGCCGCAGATTGCTAGACTCGTTGCCCTGGCACCAGCCTCCAGAATGGGGCTAGATGACCGCAAGGGAAGTATTGAGATTGGCAAGGACGCTGATTTCGCATTGGTGAATTTCAACAAGACCTTTACGTTAACGGCACAGGATCTTCTTTATACCCATGTACAGAGCCCTTATTTGAATCATACGTTTCCGTGCTCGATTGCGGCTACCTTTTGCCGGGGGAATCAGGTGTATGACACACAGCATGGAGTTACCGGGAGTCAATCAGGAAGCTGGTTAACGCCTAAGCTGGCTGGGATTAATCCAAGGGAGGAGCGCTATGCATGAGGCTCATGAGCAAGTAGCATCCTCATTCAACTGCCACATAGGACGACAGACTTTCGGCCCTCGGCTGATTGAAATGCTGAAGGAATTAGCGGACATGAGTCGAGATGAGACTGGAGGAGTCACGCGTCTTCTCTACACAAGCCCATGGCTGTCCGCTCAGCAGAAGCTTATGACATGGATGAAGGATGCCGGATTGGAGGTGTTCTTTGACCGTGCCGGTAACCTTACTGGAAGGCTCCAAGGGACAGATCCAGATCTTGCGCCAATCGTGACTGGCTCGCATGTGGATACTGTGACATCAGGCGGCGATTATGACGGCGCTTTGGGTATCGTAGCTGGTCTGTTGGCACTGATTGAGCTGAAGGAGCGTTATGGTATGCCTATCCGAACGCTGGAGGTGATTGCTCTATGCGAGGAGGAGGGCAGCCGATTCCCGACCGCTTACTGGGGCTCCGGTAGTATCGCAGGGCATGCTGGCTGGGAGGATGTTGCCCCACTCCAGGATCGTGAAGGAATCAGCATGCTGGAGGCGGCAAGAGACTGCGGCTTTGGGCCTGATAGTTCGTATGCTGAGCCCGCGAGGCAACTGGGTGCTTATCTGGAACTACACATTGAGCAGGGCTCCGTGCTGGAGCGGGCGAACCTTCCGATCGGTATCGTATCGGCGATTGTGGCACAGCAGCGGTATCGCATCCAGCTTCAGGGAGAAGCGAATCATGCGGGAACGACACCGATGGACCATCGTAAGGATGCTCTGGCTTGTGCCGCCCGGATGATTCTAGCTGCCCAAGCGTATGCGCTGGAGGCTGGCGATGGTCTGGTAGCCACTGTAGGAAGTATCTCCGTATCGCCGGGAGCCTCGAATGTAATTCCGGGTGGAACTGAATTCACACTGGACATTCGTCACGCGGAGGATGCGGAGCTGCAGCGGCATAGCAGTGAACTGCTGCGACAATTTGCGGCTATGGCACAGGCAGATGAAGTTAGCTTCAGCAGTATTCGGACACTGGATGCGACCTCCGTGCCGATGAGCCCCCAGCTTATGGACACTCTGACAGCTGCGTGTTGCAGGGAGCAATTGGTCTTCCGCGTAATGCCAAGTGGTGCCGGACATGATGCACAGATGTTCCGGCATGTCTGTCCTACGGCAATGATTTTCGTACCAAGTCGTGGAGGTATCAGCCACAGCCCGGACGAATACACGTCCCCCGAGCATTTAATATTAGGCTACAGCGTACTAACATCAGCATTACACGAACTAGGTTACGGGGGTGCAGGCGTTGAGTAGTTACAGAGAGCTTTCTCCATCACCACGAATGATAATGACTCCGGGTCCTGTAGAGGTAGACCCACGTGTGCTACGGGCTATGTCCTATCCGATTTTGGGGCAATTTGACCCGGAATTCACAGCCTTGATGAACAAGACGATGGAGATGCTGCGCATTATATATCAGACGAACAACCAGTGGTGCTATCCGGTAGATGGCACATCCCGCTCAGGTATTGAGGCGGTCCTAACCAGCCTGATCCGTCCGGGAGACAAGGTGTTTGTTCCCATATTTGGACGCTTTGGTCATCTGCTGGTGGAGCTTGCCGAGCGCTGCGGAGCGGAAGTCTGCATCCTGGAGCGGGACTGGGGAGGGGTCTTCGACCCGGAAGATATCATTCGGGAGGCAAAGCGAGTAAGGCCGGATCTATTGGCCATGGTCCATGGCGAGACCTCTACGGGTCAAATGCAGCCGCTCGCTGAGATCGGTGCAGCCTGCCGTGAGATGGACATTCTACTCGTGGTGGATGCTGTAGCTACCATCGGGGGAGTCCCGGTCGAGACCGACAACTGGAAGCTTGACGCGATTATGGGAGGAACGCAGAAATGCCTGTCTGTCCCGGCAGGCATGGCTCCCCTAACCTATAATGAGCGCGCAGAGCAGCGGATTCTGTCACGCAAGCGAGTGGAGCGTGGGCTGCGAAATCCAAGTCAGGACACCAGGGTAGCACTGACGGATACGGTCGGGATTCCCCGCATTCAGAGCAACTATCTTGATCTAAGCCAGCTTCAGGATTACTGGAGTCCGGTACGTCTGAATCATCATACGGAAGCGACCAATATGCTGTATGCATTGCACGAAGGCCTGCGAATCATTCTGGATGAAGGGCTGGATGCACGCTTTGCCAGACACCAGCTGCATGAAGCCGCGCTGATGGCTGGACTTCAGGCAATGGGCCTACATTTATATGGAGATGCTGCAAGCAAGCTTACCGTAGTCACCTGTGTTCATATTCCGACAGGGATCAATGGGGAGCAGGTACGCTCGATGCTTCTTCACGATTTCGGAATCGAGATTGCTAGCTCATTTGGGCCACTGCAGGGCAAAATCTGGCGAATCGGTACGATGGGCTATAGCTGTAGGCAGACAAATGTGCTGCATACGCTTGGAGCACTTGAGGCAGTATTGATTCGCTGTGGGTATCATGCACCAGCGGGAGAAGCCGTACAGGCGGCGTTGGATGTGTATCAAGGGTGAGCGTTGAAGGGGGAACACATATGGCGAGTATTTTAATACAGGGAGCACAGATCGTTACTATGAATGCTGAAGAGGAAGTATTTATTGGCGACGTGCTTATAGAGAATCATGTAATTAAGGAGATTGGGCCACACATTGAAGCGCAAGCTGATCGTATCATTGATGCTCGTGGCAAAGTACTGCTGCCAGGCTTCGTGCAGACGCACATTCACCTGTGTCAGACACTATTTCGTGGACGCGCAGATGATATGGAGCTGATGGATTGGCTTCGCCAGCGAATCTGGCCGCTGGAGGCCGCACACGATGAGGAATCCGTCTATTACTCGGCGCTACTCGGCATAGGAGAGCTAATATCGAGCGGGACCACTACGGTGCTGGATATGGAGACGGTACATCACACTGAGTCCGCATTTCAGGCCATGGCGCAGAGCGGCATACGAATCATCTCCGGCAAGGTCATGATGGATCATGGGGATGAGGTCCCCCTTCCGTTGCGTGAGCGGACAGAAGATTCCATTCAGCAAAGTGTAGACCTGCTGGAGAAGTGGAACGGCTTCGGCGGTGGACGTATCCAGTATGCCTTCTGTCCAAGATTCGTAGTGTCCTGTACAGAGCAGCTTCTAACCGAGGTGCGGGACCTGTCAGCTCAGTATCACGTGCGAGTGCATACACATGCCTCAGAGAATCAGGGCGAGATTGCTCTGGTAGAATCCGAGCGCGGCATGAGAAATATTATCTACCTGGATCATATTGGTCTCGCTCATTCTAGACTAATTCTGGCTCACTGCATCTGGCTGAGCGAGGAGGAGAAGGAGATTATTCGCAAGCGCGGGGTCAAGGTGACTCATTGCCCGGGCTCCAATCTGAAGCTTGCCTCAGGCATTGCGGATATTCCTGATCTGCTGAATCGGCATATTCATGTCGGGCTCGGCGCCGATGGAGCGCCCTGCAACAACAATCTGGATATGTTTCAGGAAATGCGCCTGACGGCACTCATTCAGAAGGTTCCGCATGGTCCTACGGCCATGGATGCACGTACTGTTCTAAGAATGGCGACAATGGGCGGAGCTGAGGTGCTGGGGATGGCAAAAGAAATCGGCAGCCTGGAAGCGGGGAAGAAGGCTGACATGATCTTGCTGAATCTGGATGACTATCACACATACCCATCTTATGATACGGACATTTACTCCCGCGTCGTCTATTCCACTACCCGGAGCAATATCGATACGGTTATTATCGACGGAGCTGTGGTGTATGAGAATCGTATGGTGACGACCATGGATCGCGGCATCGTATTGCAGGAGGCGGATAAATCCATTGCGAGGTTGATACGCACGATGTAATGGAGAAGTAAGGCAGGTAACAGAATGAAGCAAAGTAAGATTAGTACATTTCATTTCTGCTTGATATAGACTTCATAGACATTGATAGGATAGTTGCAAGTTCTGAACTGTTGGTTATAGAGAGCACCAAAGTATATACAGCTCGCATAGCCAAGTGAAGCTAGGGTGCATACCACGCTGAAGGGAGGAAGCCTCGTATGGATATGGCGGAATTATGTGTTCATGCTGCCAAAGGCGGAGAACGCAAGGTGCTGGTAACAGCCGTATATGTTGAAGGTCATGCGTACCGCAAAGAAGGGGCTTCCATGCTGCTCGGGGAAGATGGGGGAGTCTGGGGGAGTGTTAGTCCGGGCTGTATAGAGGAGGATCTTCGAGAGCGGGTTCGCGAGGTGCTGTCTACAGGGAAGATTGCCAAAGTCCCCTATGATATGAGACCTGCAGACGATCTGTCCTGGGGTGAGCATGTTGGCTGTGGTGGACTGATGCACCTGGTGCTGGAGCCAGTCGTGCAGCAGCTCAAGATGGCCATGGAGACGATGGTTGACCTGTTTGGGAAAGGGCATCACGTTATCTTCACGCGTACCTATGATTGGCTTGCTGAGCATGCAGAATATAGGCTGGAAATTGCCGGGGCTACTATCGCTGATGGGTCAGATGCGACGGGTAATTCGGCATCGTTAGCAGCCGTTCATGCAGACAACAATCATGAGCTGATGCTAGCGCACGTAGAGCGTGAGCCTTGGCCTAACAGCTACGTGCGAACTTATAGGCCGCAGCCACGTCTTGTGATCTTTGGTGCGGGGCCAGATGCAGAGCCCGTGTGCAAGCTAGCTCTTGCTACAGGCTTCCGTGTAGTTATGGCGGACTGGAGGACAGCACGCCTAACTGTGGAGAATTTTGCAGGAGCTGAGCTGATCTATGGCTTCCCACGGGAATTGCTGCATGGACAGATCCGTATCATGGAGACGGATTACGTGCTTCTCATGAGTCATCAATACCAGCGTGAGCGTGAGCTGCTGGAGCTGCTGGCCGGATGCACATGTGCGTACATCGGCATTATGGGAACGAAAGGACGATCGGCACGCTTGCTGGAAGGATTGCCGACATTTCTGAATGTGCATTCCCCGGTAGGGCTACCCATCGGCTCAGATGGACCGGAGGAGATTGCGGTCAGCATCCTGGCTGAGTTGATCGCGATCCGAAGAGGAAAAGTCAAGCCGCAGTCGCAGCCTTTGAAGGAGGGGTGGTATTATGAGCGTCACCGGAGTGATTCTGGCAGCCGGTCGCAGTTCGCGACTGGGTCGTGACAAGCTGGCGGAACTGCTGCTGGATGGTCGTTCTATCGGGGCAAGAGTCGTAGATACAGCCCTGAATTCACGGCTTGACCACGTAATTGTAGTGGGAAGGCAACCCTCCCGGCCAGATTGGCTTACATCATTCTTCGATGAAGCCCTCAGACAAGATCGAGCGGAATATCTGCATTGTGCAGAGGCAGGCACTGGCATGTCTGCTTCCCTGCAATGTGGGCTGGAAGGGGCGGTCAGTCAGGGAGCGCTGGCGATCATGATTCTGCTGGCTGATCAGCCCTTCGTGCAGACGAGTAGCTTGGATGCATTGCTACACCTTTATCATGATGTCCATAATTCCTCTCGACCCGAGCAAATGTGCGATTATATTGCTGCCCGTAACGGTGCTTCCGTGCAGCCCCCGGTTATATTGACTTCCACCATGTATGAGGCAGTGCGACAGCTACAGGGAGACTGTGGAGCAGGTATGCTGCTCAAGAGTGGTAGGTATAGAGGCATCTATTGCGACTACCCTGCTGATCTGTTCATGGATGCGGATACCGAGCTAGCGCTTATGCACATTCGAGAAATGGAGAGGAGGGCGATGAGCTGTGCAAATGAATAGCTACTCTGTCCCTTCTTCAATAGGACAGCTGCCTGTGATCTTGCCAACGACGCAGGAGGAGATCTTGCATACCCGATCTGTATTAGGTGCCGGGGCAACCTTCGTAGCAGGAGGAACCCTGTTACGGACTCAATGGGAAGGGGGTACAGTACCTGTTCCGTCCAACCTGATTGCATTGGATACGCTTGAGCAACTGCATGGAATCTCTGAACAAGGAGATGGCTTACGCATCGGTGCGATGACACGACTAAGGGATTGTATCAGCAATCCAGCCGTTGTTGCATGTGCGCCGTTGCTGTCAGAGGCGGTACGCCACATTGCGGCTCCCTCTGTTCGGAATATAGCAACGCTAGGCGGTAACATTGTATCGACTGTTGGGGATGCTCTGCCAGCTTTGCTGGTTATGAATGCAGAGTTAGAATGGCTCGGCGGCGAACCCTTCATAAGACAATCTCTTAGGGAGTGGTTGGATAGTACCCGCAGTAAGGGCATCAATCGAGAAGCCGTTCTCTGTGCTGTGCATATCCCGCGGGTGGCTGGACCCCGGGTGAGCTTTTTCAAAAAAGTAGGCAGACGAGCAGCTTTCACCCCTGCACTCGTAAGTGTTGCCTTCGAGGGAGTACAGGATGTGGCAGGAAAGTGGATCTCGGTTGCTATGTCCGCAGGGGGCGGTGCGTGTATTCCAGCAAGACTTCAGCGCTCGGAGGAATTACTGTTATCCGTGCAGCCATGGATGACAGATTGGGGAAAGCTTGCCCAGACGGTACAAGAGGAATTTGCGGCGAATACAGATGCGTTCGCTACAGCCGAGTATCGAAGCAGCCTCGCCGGCAATCTGCTTGCTGCCGGATTATTTGAGAGCATGGGATGCACCCATGGAGTAAAGGAGTGAGCCGAATGTTGCTGAATCGTGAGAACAGCGGTACACGCTGGTATAAACGGCCTGATGGATCTGCGAAGGTCACAGGCCGTCTTCCATATCTGACGGACTTATCTCATCCGGATATGCTGTATGGTCGTGTACTGCGAAGTGAATATCCGCATGCCAGAATTGTAGCTATCGATACAGAAGTAGCGCTGCGTCTCGAGGGTGTACGTGCAGTTCTTACCTGGCAAGATGTACCCGGTCTGAATCGGTTCGGCATCGCCACACCAGACCAGCCCGTCTTCTATGAGGATCTGGTCAGATATACAGGAGACGCGATAGCCGCGGTCGCTGCAGACACTCCTGAACTGGCGGAAGCAGCTCTGGCGCTGATCAAGGTCAGTTATGAGGAATTACCAGTGGTGGATTCGCCTGAAGCGGCATTAGCAGAGCAGGCACCGAAGCTTCATCCCCAGGGCAATGTACTGCACCGCACCGAGGTAAAGCGCGGCAATGCTGAGGCTGCTTTTGCGCAGTGTGTGCATGTTGTGCAGGAGATCTATTATACCCCACGGCAAATGCATACCTATATGGAGCTTGAGGGAGGACTCTTCGTTCCCGAGGAGGAGGGTAGACTTACTGTGTATGCTGCCACTCAGCACGGCTATAAGGACCGAATGCAGTTATCCCGTATTCTTGCTCTGCCCGAGGAATCGATTCGGGTCATTTCCAGCCCGATTGGAGGCTCTTTTGGTGGGAAGGATGAATTGAATGTCCAGCCATATGGTGCACTCCTTGCCCTGCACTGTGGTCGTCCAGTGAAATTTCACAACTCGCGCAAGGAATCCGTACGAGCAGGACTCAAGCGACATCCGATGAAGATCGAGATTACGACAGGAACGGATGAACAAGGCTATCTGATTGCCCATCGGGTAAGGATTATCTCGGATACCGGGGCATATGCGACATTGGGTGCTCCAGTGCTGAATTTTGCGACAGAGCACTGTCTCGGGCCTTACCGAATTCCGCATGTGGATGTAGAAGGCGTAGCCGTATACACGAATAATGGCGTGGCAGGCGAGTTCAGAGGCTTCGGCGGCAATCAGACGATATTTGCCGTTGAAGGACAGATGGATCGGCTCGCTGCCCTTCTGAGCATGGACCCGTGGGAATTAAGGCGAAGGAACATGCGGAGCAGCAGTGACCCGGGCCCCCTGGAGCAGCGAATACTGGAGACAGAGGGGCTGGCTCAGGTGTGGGAGGCCGTTGAGAGATCTACACTGTGGCAGAGCAGGAGGGGTGGAGAGGAAGAGAACCCTCTACCCTGGATACGTCGGGGAATCGGCGCTTCTCTTGCGATGCATGGAGCAGGACTGGGCTATGGACTACCTGACCCTGCAGGTGGCAGGCTGTCACTTACAGAGAAGGGCCTTATTGAGGTGGCCTTTAGCTACGAGGAATTTGGCCAAGGATTGGTGGCTACCCTTGAAATGATGCTGATCGACCTGTTCGACTGTGCTGCATCGGATCTTAGCATCGTTATTGGGGATACAGCTCGTGTGCCCCACAGCGGGTCCAGCACAGCTTCACGGTCTACGACGATGGCATGGATGGCCCTGCAGCGACTGAAGGATCCTTTCCTGGAGCAAGTCATAGCTATCGCTTCAGCCTTGACAGGTATTCTTCCAGAGCGTCTGGTTACTGGGCCCGGAGGCGTCTGGCAGGTGGATGAATACAAGCGTCTGGCTGGTACCTCGTCTCATGAGGAGTCCAGTGATGATGATTCTCGTGGAGTGGTCCGTGAAAGGGTAGACAATAGCGCAATATCAGACACTGGCGAGGGACGCCATGCCGGATTGAAAGCGGAGCGTGAATGCACTGAGCCTGAGAACTATGCCTGGAAGGGTGTGCAATCTGACCTTACTGCTGTAAGCCCGCGTGTAACTTATACGGAGATTGTGGCATCTGCGACCGAGCCGCTCGTGTTTGATACACAGTTCAATTATCCGACTACTCCGGATGCGGTCATGGGAGGACATTATCTATATACCTATGCAGCTGTCATCGCCGAGGTGGAAGTCAATCTGTTGACTGGCGAGGCCAAGCTACAGGATACCCGTCATATCGTAGCTGCGGGGCCGGTTATGAACCCCATGGGATATTTGGGACAGATCGAGGGTGGCAGTGTCATGGCACTGGGCTTCACCTTAACAGAGGATGCGATCATGAGGGACGGACGCTACGCAACGCCGAATCTGGATACGTATATCATTCCGACGATTCGGGACATCCACAGCTCGCTGGAGGTAGAGGCAATCGAAGAGCTTCCGGAGGGCGATCCTTACGGACCACGGGGTGTTGGTGAGGTAGGCTCGGTGGCGCTGGCCCCTGCGATTGCGGAGGCGATATATCAAGCTACGGGTGTGCGGGTGAATCAGCTGCCAGTAAGGCGGGAGCTGCTTATGAGACCTCTTGATTCACGCATAGGGCAGGAGAGAGGAGTGAAGTGGGGATGAGCGAGCAAGCATATGTATGGAGAGCAGAGCTAAATGGCCATCAGATCGAGCTTGCGATAGCTCCTTCCCGCCGCTTGATCGATATATTGCGTACAGATCTGCAGCTCACAGGAACGAAGATCTCCTGCGAGATTGGACGATGCGGAGCATGCATGGTATTGATCGATGGTGTCGCGATGAATTCCTGCCTACTCATGTCTTATCAGTGCCAAGACTGCAGCATCATGACTATAGAAGGATTAGGCTCAGCAGACTGCGCTAACGAAGCAATGGCCTGGGATTCAGCAGCAGGAGCCGATCAAGAGATTAACAAGACCGCTACGGCTATCCAAGGAGAGAATGCTGCGCTTCATCCGATCCAGGAAGCCTTTGTAGAGGAAGGTGGCTTCCAGTGCGGTTATTGTACACCAGGTATGATCCTGTCGACCAAAGCACTGCTTGATCAAAATCCGAGCCCAGTGAAAGCGGACATTGAAGAGGCGTTATGCGGTAATCTGTGCCGCTGTACAGGCTATAGCGGTATTATTCGAGCTGTTGAGCAGGCCGCTGTGAAATGCCGACAGCAGGCGTTACAGAAGTAAGAACATCCATAGATGGAATCAGACCAGCAGTTCAATGAGCAAGTATACTGGACGATGATTAATCTATTACTATAGACAATGAGTAAAGAAATCATATAAGTAAGGCATAATGCATCATTTATACTTCTCTTCATTATCCTCTGAATCTAATGAGAATGAGATGCATCTCGGCCTAATATAGTCGAAGGGAGGCTTCGCAGGAAGCACTCATCTTCGACGTTTCTTTTTTAAGATAATAGAATGTATAAGTTTTCAGCAGAGTTGAACAATTCGATTATCGCAAGAAAAACTTCAACTAAACGCGGTCTGTCCTCTGTGGAAGTACTTCGATAGACGTTTTTCTTATTTCCGAAGGAAAAGGTATCAATTATGTTAAAAAAATGAAACTTTCCGCCAATTAGTTTGGTTTATGATAGGCGTAATTATTGCAAATTTCGTCATTACGCACCCAAATCAAACATTCGTGTAGAACGAGCATAAGGAGATGATCAGGGTGAGTGAGCGTCCCTTACCAACTAGGTCTGTTAGACGACGACAGGCTGATAGACGACAGCAGCGAAGACGGCTGCGAAAAGCCATGCTTCATGTGTTCGTGTTCTTCCTCATAGCTGGTCTGACAGGCGGCGGCTGGCTCATGTTCACCTCCTCTGGGGAGGAGTTGCGGTACCGGATCGCGGATACGCTAATAACCACTCAGCATCGCCACTGGGCCAAGTACATTATTGGACAGGATGAGCTGGATAAAAGAGTGGCAGAATACAATGCCAGATTCGAGCAAATGGGCGAAGAGACGGATCATCATACGATTCAGACTCCCCCAATACCCGTAACAGCCGTACAAGAGGAGCATCCGCTGGTAGAGATCGAGGAAGTCTCCGGAAAGAGTTACCATGGTTTCGTTATGACCGTCCATGATCCTACCAAGATCAGGCTAGGTGTGCCCGCACAGCAGGGCAAAGGTGAGAAGGTGTCCAGCATGGTCAAGCGTCTGGGCGCCGTGGCTGGAGTGAATGGTGGTGGCTTCGCAGACCCCAACTGGAAAGGCAATGGCTTCAAGCCGATCGGTGTCGTCATTTCTCAAGGGGAGTTGTTTTATAACGGCTTGGGCAAGAAAGCCTCTACACAGATCGTTGGAATCGATAAGCAGGGTAAGATGATCGCAGGACATTATTCACTGGAAGAATTGAGCCGAATGGAAGTTCAGGAGGCTGTAACCTTTCAGCCGAGACTGATTGTGAATGGCAAGGGCCTGATACGTAATCATGCGGAAGGATGGGGCATTGCTCCGCGTACAGCCATGGGTCAGCGGGCTGACGGAGCGATTCTCTTCGTCATTATTGATGGAAGGCAGCCAGGTTATAGCATTGGTGCAGATCTCTATGATATGCAGAATATCTTACTGGAACGGGGTGCTGTCATTGCAGCGAATCTGGATGGTGGCTCCTCTACAGTGCTCGTGCACAACGAAGCAATCGTCAATAAGCCTTCCTCCGAGTATGGAGAGCGTTACCTGCCTACGGCATTCCTTGTATTCGAGCATCCGGAGCAGGCGAATATTCCGAATATCTGGGAAGGGTTGAGACCCGAGAATATTGATGCGGGGAAAAAGTAGAATGATCGTGCTAGCCTAAGCCTATGCAAGTCACATGCAAGCCTATGAAAAGGGGGATGAATGTCGTATGTTCAAGCAACGAAAAACAGTCATTCTTACAGCCATTCTGGCTGCTACCGCTTGCTATCTGATTGCAGCCAATGCTGCTCTGGCGTTCCCAACCTCAGAGATCGAATCCGTAGTGAGCTCGCTACCAGAAATCTACCTGAACTGAGCATTTTGCATAAATCCAGCAAGCGATATTCAATCCACAATAGATAGATCGAAATGCTTCTATTCGTCTATCTATTGCACTTTATAGCGGTACTAATCGAATTATGCAATATGCTTGAACTATGAATAGAGTTGACGCATTGTTTGTTTTGCTCCATAATTTCTCCCATAAATTCTGATAACGGAGCGGAGGATTGAATGGAGCAGTTAAATGTACGTAGCAAGCCCGCCATGACCATTCGGGAGGACAGCTTCCTTCAGGGAGTGAAGGATTGTGTACCGACGTTGCTTGGGTACTTAAGCATTGGATTCGCAGTTGGCGTCGTTGCCAAGACAGCAGGCCTATCGATACTGGAAATCGCCCTGCTTAGCCTCCTGTTATATGCCGGTTCGACCCAGTTCATTATTTCAGGCATGGTGGTCGCAAGCACATCACCAACGGCAATAATTCTTACGGTCTTTTTGGTGAATCTCAGGCATTTATTATTAAGTGCGGCTGTCTCGCCTTATTTTCGGCATTTGAGCGTAGCGAGGAGTGGTCTTGTGGGGGCTCTGTTGACCGATGAGACCTTCGGCGTAGCTATGATTAAGGCAGCGGAGCGCAAGAAGCTCGGCGAGAAGTGGATGCATGGTCTGAACCTGACGGCGTATCTCAACTGGTTCGTGGCTACCCTGGCTGGAGCTTATCTGGGACAGTGGATTAGCAATCCGGAGCTATGGGGTCTCGATTTTGCATTAACAGGGATGTTCATCGGCATACTGGCTGTGCAAATTGCCAGCCGCTCCAAGTTGCTGGTTGATCTCATTGTTGCAGCGAGTGCCATCGTTATCGCCGTCGGCGCCAGTGTACTGGTATCAGGCAGTATGGCTATCATCATTGCTACGGTAGGAGCAGCAATGATCGGGATGGTGATTAGCCGATGGAAGTGAGCGGATATATGCTCATCATTATTCTAGGCAGTGCACTTGTTACCGTCATTCCACGCGTACTGCCATTGATGCTGTTAAGCCGTGTCCAACTGCCTGAGTGGGCGATGCGGTGGTTGCACTATGTCCCTGTGTCCGTCATGGCTGCGATGATTGGTCAGGAGCTATGGATCAAGGATGGTGAGCTTGAGCTCTTCAATCTGAAGGTACTGGCTGCTGTTCCGACGCTGCTGGTTGCTATCTATACTCGAAGTCTGCTTGGAACAGTCATTACGGGGATCATTACCTTGATGATCCTTCGCTATTGGTTCGGGTAGTTACGGACAACTGGCCATGATTATCAGCATTCGAGCAACAGTCGACGTATACATAGAATAATAATTGTATGGATATATATTTAAGCCTTTTTACATGTACTGTAACAGTCGTGTGGAGAGGCTTTTCTGTGTGTGTGTTGTGTTGATATCAGCTGTTATCCAGTTGGAAGTTAGTTTTTGCACCCACTAAACAAGTGTCCGTTAGTGAGAAGAAGCAATTCGAATACATCTAGAAACAACAAAACATTTTATCATTGACTTACTTTTTGTTACATGTTAATTTATTGATAACAAATAACCAATCAGCCATAGTTACACAGAAGTAATCTCAGGCTTTTACTTTAGACAACATAGAATGACTGGCTTAAGGTTGGGATAATGTATTGTTTAGCCAATAAAAAATGGACAAAAGGGGATTGAAAAAAATGAACAAGTACGTGTCTGCATTGCTTCGAGTAGGACTGGGGATCATGTTCCTTATCCATGGCCTGGACAAATTCCAGACAGGAATAGAAAATGTGGCCGGCTTCTTTGGCAGCATAGGCTTGCCTGGCTTCTTCGCCTATATTGTCGCTTCTGCTGAGGTGGCGGGAGGAATCGCACTCATTCTGGGATTGCTGACGCGTGTGGTATCTGGCGGATTCATCCTGATCATGCTGGGAGCCATCATCTCTGTGAAGCTGCCGTTGGGCTTCCTTGGCAACGGACAAATGCCAGGGTACGAGCTTGATATTGCTTATCTGCTGATTGCATTGCATCTGATGTTCGCTCCAGCCACCGCGTTCGCAGTGGATCGTCTGTTGTTCAGAGACAAGTCTGGTGAAGGGGAAGTTGCTTAATATCCACTTCTAAGACCAACTTAAGACTTTGGGACTGAATAAGAACTACTTAGAGCTTAATAAGAACCGCTAGGAATTAACAAGAACTGAATAAAAGCTAATTAATGACTAACTAATAACTAACGATATATAGATCATCAGAGAAAAGAGGAATTCCAATGAGCCAAACATTACATCCAGCTACGAGAATTGGCAAGGTGGCCCTGAAGGTCAGCAATCTGAAGCGTTCCATTGTATTCTATACTGAGGTCATTGGCTTCCAACTGCTACATGAGTCTGGTAACACAGCTCAATTGACTGCGGATGGGAAGACAGTATTACTTACACTAACCGAACACAAGGATGCAGTGATTTTACCAGAGCGTGCTGGAGCAGGCCTCTATCATTTTGCCATACTGCTGCCTGATCGTGCTTCTCTTGGTCTGGCGATTCGGAATCTGGCGAAGCACAATCTGGAGATCGGTCAAGGAGATCACCTCGTGAGTGAGGCGTTCTATCTGAATGATCCGGACAATAACGGAATTGAAATGTATACAGATCGACCAAGAGAGACTTGGAAAAAAGACCAGAATGGCCATTATATTATGGCTACGGAGCAGGTAGATGTCCAAGGATTACTGGACGAGTCGGCAGACAAGATCTGGTCTGGACTTCCGGCAGGAACGACGATCGGCCATGTTCACTTCCATGTATCCGATCTGGGCAATGCCGAGAAATTCTACGTACAGACACTAGGCTTCGACATTGTAGCCATGTATGGTTCCATGGCCATGTTCATCTCCGCTGGCGGCTACCACCACCATATCGGCTTGAATACATGGGCAGGAGTGGGTGCACCACCAGTGCCAGATAATGCTGCTGGGCTTGACTTCTATAGTCTTGTGTTACCGAATACTGAGGAGCGGCAAGCTGTGCTGGAGCGTCTTCGTCAGGGAGGTTATCAGGTGAGTGAGCAGGCTGGCAAGTGGTTCGCCAAGGACCCGTTCAACATTCAGGTTCAGCTGGTGACGGAGCAAGAGCATACCCTCGCATAAATGTTGCCGATATAGTTAATATAGTTAACTAGAGTGATTCTTAAACGGGTTTCTACTCATTCTTTGTTAATGCATATTTAATTAATCTAATGACTCATTAATGTGATTAATTAGTTGTGGTTATGCGTGTATTGAAGAAAAAAGTGGATTCCGATGCGTTAATAGCACACTTACTGATTGGCCTCAAAAAGACTCCGCACATAGTGGGATAGCCATTATCCCCTGGTGGCGGAGTCTTATGTTGTCGCTATATATACTTGCTATACCTACTCGCTATATCTACAGTGCTGACTCAGTGCACTCAAAACATACTCCAGTCCAGTGACTGTGATATCGTCTCCAGCAGATGAACCCCAGTCGTACTGTTCCCCATGCGATTAAGCGCAGGCCCTATGACTCCAATCCCGTAGCGGCCAGGAACCATGGATAGAATTCCTCCGGACACACCACTTTTTGCTGGCAACCCGACCTGTATGGCGAATTGACCAGAAGCATCGTACATCCCGCAGGTCGTCATGAAGGTCTTGGCAATCTGAACATAGCGGCGGGGAATGAGCGGGACACCAGCAACCGGATCATATCCGTTATAAGCCAGGATCAAAGCCATGCGGGCAAGATCGGAGCAGCTAACGGTAATGGCGCAATGTCTGAAATAGACCTCAAGCACATCCTCAACCTTTCCCCTGAGAATACCCTTCTCGGTAAGGAAATAGGCCAGGGAGCGATTCAAGTGCCCGGTGGCCGATTCAGAGGCATAGGTGTCCTCGTCGAATACAAGAGAATCATTCTGTGTCAGCAGCTTGAAGAACTGGAGAATACGTGTGAACTTCTCTTCAGTGCTGTTCCCGGCAATGAGTGAGGAGATAGCGATCGCTCCGGCATTAATGAGCGGGTTGAAGGGGATACCTGGTTCTACAAGCTCCAGCTTAAGCATGGAATTGAAACGATCTCCGGTAGGCTCCATTCCGACTTTGGAAAATACGACATCCTCGCCATTATCCATTAGTGCAAGGATTAGGGTGAATACTTTGGATATACTCTGTAGAGTAAAGCTCAGACCGCAATCACCTGCTGATATCGACTCCCCCTTGCCATCCATGATGTATATGCCTAGCGCATCGCTCGGTGCCTTGGACAGCTCCGGGATATATGAGGCTACATTGCCATGAACATGGTGCTGGCGGCTTTCTTCAAGCCATGCGGGTAAGTGCTCTCTCAATTGTTCCCATTCATAAGTTGACATGCTGCTTCCTCCTATCCGGCACGCTCTGTATCTATAACTGCACTTATATGTTTCTCCAATTTATTCTATCCATCTATGAGGCTCATCTCAAGAGATTGAGGATTGAGTTCGCAAATTTAGCCTACGAATCAGCAAAAAGTTGACGTAGAAGCGCATGTATACTATTGTTTTGTTAATAACATGATGATTATATGAATGAAGAATATGAAGATACAGGTGATGAACAGATGCAAGAGCACTTGCCCGTTGATCGTAACGGCATGAATGAGGAACAATTCTTGAGGCAATATGATGCCAATCAATATGACAGACCCTCGGTTACAGTGGATATGCTGATATTCACCGTGGCAGACAAGGAGCAGAATAATTATAGGAAGCTTCCTGAGAAGTCACTGCAGCTCTTGTTGATCAAGAGAGGTGAGCATCCTTATCTGGGCCAATGGGCGCTTCCAGGCGGCTTCGTGGGAATGAATGAAGATCTGGATGCTGCAGCACGGCGTGAGCTGAAGAGTGAGACGAATCTGGATGACGATCAGCTTCATTTGGAGCAGCTGTACACTTGGGGTGAAGTGGGACGCGATCCGCGCACACGTGTAATCAGTTGCTCTTATATGGCGCTAGTAGATCGTAGTGCACTTCAGGTGCAGGCAGGAGACGATGCTGCTGAAGCCTCCTGGTTCGACCTGACACACAGGATTGTAGATGAGCAGAAGACACCGATGAAGGATGGCTATACACTGGAGCGGCTAGTGGAGCTTCGCTTGACCCATGGTGAGGTGACATTGTCAGCCCAGATCAAAGTGGTGCAGCGGGTAAGCGGCAAATCTAACACGGTATCCCGTGAAATCGTGGCATCCGATCAGCTGGCTTTTGACCACGCCCGGATTATCCAGTATGCGGTGGATCGTCTGCGCAATAAAGTCCAATACACGAGTATTGCCTTCAATCTGATGCCACCTTTATTTACTTTAACAGAGCTCCAGCAAGTGTACGAGGTATTACTGGGCAAGGAGCTGCTAGCTCCGGCCTTCCGCCGTAAAATTGCTGATATGGTAGAGGAGAGCACTGAGTACAGGAAGGATGCGGGTCATCGCCCGTCCAAGCTATTCAGCTATAGACCATTTGATGATAGCGAATGATCTCGCTTAACTTCAAATGGTGGTAGCCTATAAGTGACCTCGAATGGTAACCTTGAAGAGCCCCCGCTAGCGCACTGGAGCCAATCCAGCGCGCTAGCGGGGGCTGTAATTGATGGACGCATATCTAGGTCCGTGACAAGGATTGAATGATTAATACGATGAAGCGATCCCCAAAGGTCGTATACCGAAGTCCACCCAGGCCTCAAGTATGGCTTGTAGCCGTGCTCTACCTGTAATATCGGGTGCGTCTGAATTCTTCAGATAGTTGGTCATGTGTTGAAGAATGTCCATCTGAACCTCGAAAGTGAGTTCATCCAGCGACTCAAGCAATTCCTCTCGATTTTTGTTCCTTAATTGATCGTGCCAGGTTTTAGTCATGATTCACTACGCTTCAAGTGAATATCAAATAAGGTGCCAGCAAAAATGGGACCGACGATGCTGCCTAAGCTGGTATAAGTCGTATTGAGCCCGGAAGCATAGCCCTGTCGCCCTTCTGAGGCGTTGGCAATCAGGGTGGACCGTTGGTCTGAGAAAAGCGTTGAAGGCAAAGAACAAGGCAGATACGACTAAAAGATAGCCCAGATTAACCTGCACCAGCATGAGGAGTAGGGAGAATGCTGTCATGATGAGCGAAATTCGAATGACCTGCATCTCACCAAAGCGCCTGATCATCCGATCCAGGAGCCAGACTTGCACGATGATTCCCACAATAGCCCCAAGAGTGATCACTAGGCTATTCGGTTGGCCTGACGAAGCTCTGGAGCTAGACTCTCTGGAAGTAGCAAGGTAAGTAGTGCTGCTACTAATCCGAGCATCGCTGCCGCATAGTAGGGCACACGAATACCGAACTCGGCAATAATGCCTCCCAGACCGGGACCCAGCACCATCCCAAGATTCATGGAAGCGCTCAGATAGCCCATGCCCTTAGCACGAGTATCCGGGGTAGTCTTGTCTGCAACGTACGCCATCACAGAGGGAACCATCAAGCCTAGCCCGATCCCTCCGATGAATCTGGCGATATAGAGGAGTACTAGCGAGCCTGAAACTGCGAACATGTAATCAGAAATGACAGTTAGTAATAATCCGGACATAATCAGCTTCTTGCGCCCGAGCTTATCGGACAGCTGGCCACTGATCGGAGAGAAGATGAATTGTGCAGCACCAAAGGCAGCGACTAGATAACCAGCGGCTGTACCTGCGGTCAAACTCAACATGCACAAGTCAAAAATGATTTTGATCTCCAGGCTGGATGATCATTTCAAGTGATTATGTATGTAAAATGATGGATGTGCTACATTATCGCTAGTTATACAATAATTGAGAATTAGACAATTCGTATCCAATCATGGTGTCGAAAAAAGCACAGTGGCTTGCGCAGTTCTAAATGATGGATATCGGAGCTGTAAGCAGCAGTCACTGAGCATCCTGGTAACAGGGAGGTGATTCCAGGGCCAAAGCATTCGTGGATACGGCCAAGCGAATGCGGATCATTTGTTATATATTAATTTGCAAACGCTTACTTAATAGTTGTCCTATGAATTGGCTTGTAACCTAACCTAGCTGAGTACACGAAAGGATGGATGTTGATGATCGCAAAGATGCGGCAAATGAGCCTGATCTTGCTCATGAGTGTATTTATGTTGTCCAGTCTTGGATGGGGTACAGTATTTGGGAATGAGGCGGTGAATGAGACGTCTTCTAATGAGAAGACTCTGGAAGCCATCGTTCATCAATTTGACTTTGGACCTGGAGAAGTGGAGGCTGGCTATACTGGTATCGATGCCTATACGCCTTATTCTGCAGAGCAGGGTTATGGCTTCACGGATCTGACGCTTGTTAGAGGTGAGGAGCGCGACACAGGCAGCTCGTTACAAACTGACTTTGTCGTGCTGGAAGCTGGAGCCGGATTCAATGTAGACCTGCCTAACGGTGATTACACGGTCTCGCTGATCGCTGGTGATCCGGAGGGAGACACCAATATTGCCATCAAGGTAGAGAACATGGACAAGGTACTCTCGACTACCAAAGCAGCAGGCGAATATTTGGAAATGGACTTTCATGTTGCTCTGGTGGACGGACAGTTGAATTTTGTCTTCTCTGGTACAGCCGCAAAGCTAAATGCGCTTACGATCACTAAGCTGCCTGAACGTGGAGCGGGTACCAAGCCCGTGGTGTACCTTATAGGTGATTCTACTATGCAGACCTACGATCCATATTGGAAGCCACAGGCAGGCTGGGGGCAAATGCTACCCGACTTTTTCAGCGATGCGGTAGAGATCAAGAACCATTCCATTGGTGGGCGCAGCTCCAAGTCATTCCTGTTCCAGGGCAGATTGGATGAGATCCTGCGTGTCATTCGTCCTGGGGATTATTTGTTGGTACAATTCGGCCATAATGATGCAACGATTAGCAATCCGGAACGCTATGCTTCGCCCGCTGATTACAAAAATTATCTCAAAACCTACATAGACGGGGCACAGCAGCGTGGAGCAACACCCATCATGATTACTCCGGTGGGACGAAGAGATTTCAATCCGGGGACAGGAAGATTCAACGTGTCCTTCCCTGAATATGTTCAGGCGATGAAAGAGGTCGTCGCTGAAAAAGAAGTGCTTATGATCGATCTCAGTAAACGGAGCGTTGAGTATTACGATTCCATCGGTCTTGAAGCAGCACTGTCCGTCTTCCTTCACGTTCCGGCCGGAATCTATCAGGCATTCCCTAACGGGGCTACGGATAATACTCATTTTCAGGAATACGGGGCCATTCAGCTTGCAAGGATCGTAGCGGGTGCCGTTCGTGAGCTGGATATTCCATTAGCAGCAGCCGTTAAGGATGCTGAAGTACCAGGAGAGGTACCAGTGAAGCCTGTGGACCTCAGAGTAGGCGGTGTCAGCAACGCGGGAGCGGAATTGAAATGGACGGCTGATTCTGCTGCGGACATCTATAAAGTCTATAGCAAGCTCGCTGCGGAGCCCGAATCATCGTATAAGCTGGCTGGGACGGCAACCGTACCTACACTTACACTCGGTGGCTTGCTTGAAGGCCATTCCTACACCGTCCGAATCACGGCTGTGAATGGACGCGGGGAATCGGAGGCATCAGACGAGGTCACTTTCACCACGAAGTCTGCGACGTATCGTTATGACTTCGGTCCTGTAGGATCGCCGGTAGCTGAAGGATATACAGAGGTCAACCGAAATACGATCTATACACCGGAGCTTGGCTATGGGCTGACCTCATCAGCCAACATGGCAGATCGGGATCGCGGCGGTGCGACTGATGCGCTACGCAGGGATTTCGTCATTTATTTCAATGGCTCCTATGAATTCAAGGTGGATCTTCCGAATGGCACCTACTCTGTGAAGACGTACACGGGAGACTGGATTGGGTCCGCGCGGACCAATGTGAACATTGAAGGAAAGGATTACGGGACCGTATCCTCTGGTGCTCAAAATATAGCAGAGAAGGTCTACAATCAGATTCAGGTCCAGGATGGACAGATGAATCTGGTCTTCAGTGGTCAGACGGCCCATCTTAATGGGATCGAGATTACTCCTGTTATGGTCGCTCCGTCTGAGTTGAAGCTGGATGAGCTGAAGCTAGATACCGATCCGATTACAGCTACGATATCCTGGCAAGCGACTAGCGATGACGCTCAGTATAAGGTCTATCGTCAGTCTGCTGGTGCTACGAAGCCTGAACTGCTGGCAACGACGGATGCAGCCAGCTATATCGACAGTGAGATCGATCTGGGAATGGAGTATATATACACAGTGACTGTCGTTGACGCGACTGGCACGGAATCCGTGGCTTCGAATGCATTGGAGGTATCTACTCTAGATCCAAGTGCTGAGAAGGCCGCAGTACCTTCTGGCCTGAATGTCCTAAGCATCAATAAAAATGATGCTACTATAGGCTGGTCCGAGGTAGCTGGAGCACGTGCTTACCAAGTGTATCGTTCGAACAGCACAGACGGGCCATATGAATTCATTGGGCGTACGCAAGCAACGACCTATAAGGATTCGACGATTCTAAGTACGATTCCTTACTACTATAAAGTCGCTTCGATAAATGCAGGTGGAGTATCCGAGCTATCGACTGCGCTTGAGACTCCAGCGGTTACACAGCTGAACCGTGCGATGGAATACCTGGATCGTGCACCAGTTGCTGTTCGCACAGAGCAAGGCAACTATATCGGCTGGCGCATGCTGGGACTGGACCCTGAGTCTGTGACCTTCAACGTGTATCGGGATGGCGTAAATGTGAATGACGAGCCAATCTCGGGCAGCACGAATTTTGTGGACAGTGAAGGGGATGCCTCATCGCGATATCGAATCATGATGGTGGACAATAATACAGAAAAAGCAGTGACCAAGGAGTTCGGTGTCTGGGAGGATACGTACTTATCCGTTCCGTTACAGAAGCCTGCTGATGCGTACACCAAGGATGGGCAGCCTTACTCCTACGTTGCCGGGGATGCCAGTGTCGGCGATCTGGACGGTGATGGAGAATATGAAATCGTGCTGATGTGGACACCGACGAATGCCAAGGACAACTCCCATTCAGGTTATACCGGCATCGTATATATGGATGCTTACAAGCTGGATGGAACTCAGCTGTGGCGCATTACGATGGGACCCAATATTCGCGCTGGTGCCCATTACTCTCCGTTCCTTGTCTATGACTTTGACGGTGACGGCAGAGCGGAGCTAATGATGCGTACTGCAGATGGTACGGTAGATGGGCAAGGCAAGGTTATTGGTGATGCCAATGCGGATCATCGGAATAGCTCAGGTTACGTGCTGCTTGGGGATGAATTCCTGACTGTCTTCGACGGGCAGACTGGAGCTGCACTGGATACAGTGGATTATGATCCTCCGCGCGGGGATGTCGCAGCATGGGGAGATGGCTACGGCAATCGTGTGGACCGTTTCCTCGCGGCAGTAGCTTATCTGGATGGAGAGCATCCAAGCGCCATGTTCAGCCGTGGTTATTATACGCGTACAGTGCTGGTGTCCTACAACTTCCGCGATGGCAAGCTCAGCAAGGTGTGGCGCTTTGACACCAATGACGATGGCTATGCAGGCTATGCGGGACAAGGTAACCATAATCTGTCTGTTGGTGACGTAGATGGAGATGGCAAGGATGAGATCACGTTCGGAGCGATGGCGATTGATGACGATGGGAAGCCGTTATACAACACCAAGCTGGGACATGGCGATGCCATGCATCTAAGTGATCTTGACCCGACCCGCCCGGGACTGGAAGTATTCGGAGTCCATGAGAATAAAAGCTCCGAGTATGGCATGGAAATGCGTAATGCAGCTACAGGCGAGGTACTGTGGGGTCTGCACACCGGTCTCGATACAGGCCGAGGCATGGCTGCTGATATTGACCCGAACTACCCTGGAGCGGAAGTGTGGGCAGCTACAATCACCAACGAACAGCATATTCCAATTACAGGATTATACAGTGCCCAAGGTGAGTTGATCTCAACAGAAATCCCTTCCTCCACGAATTTTGGAATCTGGTGGGACAGAGATCTGCTGCGCGAGCTGCAGGATGGTATTCGAATCGATAAATGGGATTATAACAATCAGACAACTGTGAATCTATTGACAGCCACCGGCGCAGCCTCCAACAACGGCACCAAAGCCAATCCGAGTCTGCAGGCCGATCTGTTCGGTGATTGGCGCGAGGAAGTCATCTGGCGCAGTCAAGACAGCTCGCATCTGCGTATTTATACGACAACAGATGAGACGGATGTAAAAATCCGCACGCTTATGCATGATCCGGTCTATCGTCTTGGTGTTGCCTGGCAGAATGTAGCTTACAATCAGCCGCCTCATACTGGCTCCCATCTGGGAGTAGGCATGGCGGAGCCGCCTGCACCAAGCATTTATTATGTCGGCTCCCCAACGGAGACAGAGGATACCACTCCACCTGTCATTACGGGAATACCTGCAGAGCAAATGAGCGAGGACGAGGTGCTGAAGGTAGACGTAAGGGCTGAAGATCCAGAATCCGGAATCGTCCGTCTTGAGCTTACTTGGGACGGGGAACCGGTAAGCCCTGGTGACGAGATTAGCCTGAAGGGGCTCTTAGGTCCGCATACTTTCACCGCACGGGCTGAGAATGGCGTTGGTCTGGTCACTGAGCTTACGATCGAGGTAACAGTCGTAGCAGCCGATCAGGTAGATGGACCACCAGGAGTACCTGTTCTGTCCGATAATAACGGCCATGATACTGGATTAGCTGATGGCCAGTACACCATAACAATGAACATGTGGTGGGGAAATAATGCGACAGAATACAAGTTATACGAGAATGGAGAGCTCATTGATACGCAGAAGCTTACAGCCGCGACGCCAGCTGCTCAGACCGCAGTGACGGACATTTCTGGTCGTCCAAATGGCACCTATGTATACACTTCTGAGCTAATCAATGCAAAAGGCAAGACGGAGAGCAGCCCACTAACGGTGACTGTCCGCGATACGGCCCCGACGAAGCCGGTCCTCTCGGTCGACAATTGGGATGGTGATGGAAATTATACGATTACCATCAATATGTGGTGGGGAACGAATGCGAGCTCCTATCGTCTGTACGAGAATGGAGTATTGCTTCATGAACAGTCGCTTGATACAGCTTCTCCTGGTGCACAGGAGTCTAAGGTAACTATTACGGATCGAGCTTCAGGCGAATATGAATATTATGTGGAATGGATGAATGAGAGTGGAACAGTGACGAGTGATACGCTGAAACTTACACAAGTAGGGCGAAATTTATTTTAAATTCACGTTGAAAATAAGTCCTAAGAAATATTGTACCTCATGAATTCAGAGATCGAGAGAATATATTTCGATGCATTCTATATGATATAGTACAGCATCAGACTCAAATGACATCTTGCCATTACAAGAAGCACTTGGCTATGATTTGGCTCAAAGTCTATAAGCACCAGTATCCTATGAATCTATTACTCGTGCTGAATTGTAACGACGCTAGTAGATATGTGAAACTGAACGAAGTAACTACAGCGCCGAAATTCCAGGATGTTGCAGCAGATGCGGTCTATGCTGATGCAATCGCTGAAGCTACACATGCTGGATTCATTCAGGGCTACGGTGGTAACTTCATTCCGAATCATGATATCACTCGTGAAGAAGCTGCTACAATCTACTAATGTTGCAAAAGCTTTATCGAAAAAGCAGTTGCAGCTAAAGCTTCATAATTTAGAACATATTCACATCTTATCGTAAGACAGGAAAACACAACTGTATGGGGATATAAGCACCCTTCTATACTTAAACCTCTCGTGATTTGAGTTATGAAAAGGTTTATCTAGAAGAGTGCTTTTTCCTTTATAGGCTGTGTTTTTCTTCTTTTATCTTTGTGATTCAATGTAGGTAATCACATCGAGAAATAATAAAGGCTAGCATATTCTCTAGCAGATTGTGCTGATAATTTGCCGGCTTCGTTCCGTTACAAGTGGAAAACAAGGCTTCTCTAGTGTTTTATACCAGTAAATATTCTTTTTCTTTTTCATCAAGATCGATGATGTTACCAAGTATTATTTTTGATGTTGCTGTCACAAAATGACCTGCATCGGTGTATTAAGAGTGTAGGCAGGAGGGGGGATGATTTTTGGATAGACACTACAGAGAGTATAAATCAGACTCAGGAGAAATTGAGATGCTGGTTGAAAGGACTAAACTTGGTGATAAGGAAGCTTTTGCCTCAATTATAAGATATTTTGAGAAGCCAATGTATATCTATTGTTACCATATGCTCAAAAGCAAGGAAGAAGCCGAGGATGCGCTGCAAGAAATATTTATTAGAGTCTATGAACAGATACACAAGTATCGTCCCAATATGACTTTTTCGGCATGGCTGTACAAAATTGCCTACAATTACAGTCTGAATCAAATCCGGGGCAAAAAAAGGTGGCTTCGTTTCATAGATCGTTATAAATATGATCAGCCTGAGACCTCGACGGAGCCAATAGACAGTCAGACTACACTGAAGGATCTTCTAAATTTACTGACTACTGAAGAGAGACATATATTAGTTCTCCGGGCGATTCATGGATATCACTTTGACGAGATTAGTGAAATGATGAATATGAAACCAGCAACGGTGCGCAAAAAGTATGAACGTCTTCGCAAAAAACTACAGACGAAGGAAGTTAAGGAAGGAGGAACAGTGAATGCGTCGATCACCAAAACAATCTAAAACAGTAAGTATTCACCAGGTGGAGCAAATGATTCGGGATACGGAGACGCCAGAGCACAGCATGAGTCAACAGATTGTAGAAAAACTTGAATTAAAGCGTGTACCATCACAAAAGCCATTCTTCACAAGAAGAGTGGGAGTCATCGCAGCGGCATTGGTTGCTTTTTTTGTGTCTCTAACTCCTGTCATGGCTCAGACCATTGAGCGGCTATCATTGCTTGAATATTTGAATCCTTTTGTCGAAGAATTGAAAATGAATCCAAATGAGAAGGTGGAAACAGTCTATGCGACAGGCTTGGATGGGAGTAAGTATTTTCATACGGGGATGATTCGCTTTGATGACATTGAGGACCAAGAGTTTAAAAGCCAGCTGCAAAGGGTCTGGAATGAGATTTTTCCCCAGGGAGAAGAAATTAATGATGTGATTATGTACGAATATGATGCGAACACCTTTCACGTAGAGGCGCGAAACGAAAACAGATCTATCCAATTTGACCAGGGTAACTGGTATTTAGCGAGACAAACGATTGGAGAGAATCAGGTTCCAGATGCTGTAAAAGTTGCAGCGGATCAAGCCTTTAATCAAGTTGGGGATTTTAAACAAAGTAAACGGTCAGTAAGTCAAATGATCTTAAGACCCCATCAAAGCCCGGTGTATAATTTCGTGTACGAAACAAACAAGGGTTCCATCCTCATAGATGTACAAAAAGATACCAATCAGATCACACGAGTAATAGCCTTTCCGTTGTCAGATCATCTTAATAAATTGGATGATCAAAAGAAATATCGTGACTTAGTCGAGAAAACAAAAGCAATTGAGCTCGATAAGGTTCGTGAGGAGACCGTGAAACAAGCTAAAGTATGGATGAGTTTGGACTTAGCTGATTATAACGTATCCAAAGTTGAATACCGGTTTGATACATTCACTTTCACGAAAGCGGGCTATCCATCCGTGACTGCGGTGTTCACCTCTAAAGGAACGATCTATTGTATGGAAATCGAGCTGCGAGAGTTATCTGAAAAAGGTACGGACTAATCAAGGAAATGCTGGAATTAGGCTGAATTGAAAGGGTTCAAGCTGTATTGCCTAGCAAGTTGAACGTAGGTGCTGCTCGGTCTAAGGCAGCGAGAGGAGGTGATGACTACTGCTTTTCTATAGATTTATTTCAACGCGCTGAAGCATTCCATTAACAAGCTGTGGGTAAGCATAATAAAAAATAAAGGAGTTTATTCATATGAACAAAAAAATAATTTTCCCTATCCTCGGAGTAGCCTTATTATCAGGAAGTCTGCTGGGATACCAAACACTCGTTCAGGCAGATGCGTCTAACAACGTAAATATCAATGTTTCACAGGATATTAAGCTTGATCAGAAGCTTATACAACAGGCTCAGGATAAGCTTAAGGAATTGACAGGGAATACGTATACGTTAATTCAAGGAACTGCTACAAAAGATTCTATCCATTTTAAAAGAGAGAGCTTCAAGGACGATATTATTGAGTATAAAACGAATGGAAAGCTCGAAACTATCATTATTAAAATCAATTATGAAGATTTAAACGGTGGAAAATATCAAACCAAACTGAAGAAAACATGGGAAGCTTTGTTCCCAGGGGAAGAACCAAAATATGTGAGTATCTCAGAGTCCATCTACAGTGTGGGTACAATCTCATCGAATGCCATGCAAAATAAGCAAATTTATATGCAAGAGAATGGTGAGGTTTATGGAGTAAATTATGCTCCTGGCGATGCCTCAGCAAGCGTGCAGCAGAAGGCTGCTCAGGTATTATCCAAGCTTACCGATGGAAAGGTCAAGCAGGGTGCTAAGTTGGATCGTGTGTTTGTCCGTGATGGAAAACCAAATATATATCGATATAAGTATAAATCAGAAGCTATGAAAGTCAGCTTTGTAATTGAAGAACAAACGCTGGAGCTGCTCCAAGCAGATGTATATCATACCGATGGTAAAGGTGTAGACAGCTATGAAGAATTTCAGAAACGAGAACAAGAAAAAGATGCAAAGATTGAGAAGTTGACGTTAGACACTTTTATGAAGAACGCAATGAAAGACGCAAAAAATATGCTAGATCTGGATTTGGAAGGATATAAGGGAGCAAGAGCAACGAATGCATGGGATAAGGATTATATGACCTTCACAAAAGAAGGGGCTCCTTCAGTTACTGCTAGATTTGATAAAGACGGATCGTTTAACAGCTTTTCCATTCATAAGTATAATCAGAGAATCGATTTTTACGGAATGACTATCGTAGGTCCCCCAAATGAAGAACTCAAATTGTTAATTGACTGATATGTATTGGAAAGTAGCTTGGAGATGCACTTAGATTTCATTACAACCATGAGGTGGCAAAAGAAAGGAGTTCATTAATATGAACAAAAAGAAAATTTTCCCTATACTTGGGGTAGCTTTATTATCAGGAAGTTTGTTGGGATGTCAAATATCTGCTCAGGCAAATTCATCTAGCAAGGTAAATATCAACAATTCTCAGGATGCTAAACTTGATCAGAAGCTTATGCAAACGGCTCAGGATAAGCTTAAAGAATTGACAGGAAATACGTATACGTTAATTCAAGGAACTGCCATGAAAGATTTTGTGAGTTTTAAAAGAGAGAATTTCAAATATGATACGATTACTTATAAACCTAATGGAAAGCTCGAAAATATCGGTATTAATGTTAATTATGAAGATTTAAACGGTGGAAAATATCAAACCAAACTGAAGGAAACATGGGAAGCCTTGTTCCCAGGGGAAACACCAAAGTATGTGAGTATCTCAGAGTCAATCTACCGTGTGGGTACCATCTCATCGAATGCCAAACAAAATAAACAAGTCTATATGGAAGAGAATGGCGAGGTGCATGGTGTAAATTATGCTCCTGATGATGCCCCAGCAAGCGTGCAGAAGAAGGCTGCTCAGGTATTATCCCAGCTTACCAATGGAAAGGTCAAGAAGGGGGAAAAGTTAGATCGTGTGTTTGTCCTTGATGGCAAACCGAATGTGTATCAATATAACTATAAATCAAAAACGATGAATGTGAGCTTTGCAATTGAAGAACAGTCGCTAGAGCTGCTCCAAGCAGGCGTACATCATAATAGCGGTAATAATGATGATAGTTACAAAGAACACCAAAATAAAGAAAAATCAAAAGATGCAAAGATCAAGAAGCTGACGCTAGATACATTAATGAAGAATGCAACGAAAGACGCTAAAACGATGCTAAATCTGGATCTAAAAGGATATAAGGGAGCAAGAGGAACAAATGCGTGGGATAAGGATCTAATGACGTTCACCAAAAAAGGGGCACCCACAGTTATTGCCACAGTGGATGCAGACGGTTCGTTTAATGACTTTATCGTAGAGAAGTATGGTCTGCAACTCAGTTTCGGTGGAAACACGATCGTAGGGGCTCCAAATGAGGAACCAAAATTATTAATCAACTAATTCTAAATGTGGAGGTGGATCCGGATCATGTGAATTCGATAAAGCTTCTAGAGAAGCCGGGCTTCACCTGTGAAGGAACACTTCGACAGTACGAGATATGATATATGTACCCATACTTGCTTGAAACGGTTTTGAGAAAGTTTTGTGAGGGAGGTGATTGTATGCTCTATATATTTAGCGGATTACCAGGCACCGGGAAGTCCACGTTATCATCAGCTTTAGCTAGAGAGTTACAGGCAACGTATCTCCGGGTCGATGTCGTGGAACAGGCTTTGCGGACTGCTGGAACATGGGTTGATGGACCTGAGGGGTACACCGTGTGTTATGCGATCGCATCGCAAAATCTCCGCTTGGGCCTCGATGTGATTGCAGACACGGTTAATCCCATCCAAGTATCGCGCCAGGATTGGCGAAATGTGGCGGAGTCTCTTGAAGTTCCATTTGTTGAGATCGAAGTGATTTGCTCTGACGGTCGTGAACACAGACGTCGAATTGAGACGCGTGAAGCTGATATTCCCGGCTTTGTCCTACCTACGTGGGAGAAGGTCAAAAACCGACAGTACGATGCTTGGGACCGAGATCACATCGTTATCGACACAGCTCACCAAACCGTGAACGAAAGCTTGACGATGTTATATGAACGGGTCGATCTGGAACGCAGAAAATTTAGCTGATGTACTACTCAAAAAACACCTCTCTGTAGGCAGACCTTCAATACATAGAAGCGTCTGACAACAGAGAGGTGTTACAGCTACAATACTTCAGTAACAATGATTCGACATTACGTAGCAGAGCTCTTATGGGTATAGACCGCGGTCTTCTTCGTTATAATCTGTCTTGCATTTCCCCCGATAATACCTCCCAAGATGAGAGCAACGCCCAGCCATTGAGGCCAGCCCACTTGCTCTGCCAGCACAAGAGATGACATGAATACGGCTACTGGTAGCTCAGAGGCAGTCAGAATGGTACCCAGCCCTGGCCCTACATGCGGCATCCCGATCGAGAATAGAAGGGGAGGCAGCACAACCCCGAAGAAGCCCAGCATCAATCCATAAGGAGCCAATTCCAGCAGAACGGATGGATTCAATAAGAACGCAGGTGGAAACACTGCAAATACGGTAAGCATGCCCCCAGTGGCAAGCAGAGCGCTTTTTAGTATCGGCGGAGTATTCCGTTCTACAGCACTGCTAAGAAAAATGAACGTGGTAAAGGTGAGCGCAGCAAGCATTCCCCAGACGCAGCCCTGCCAGGTGAGGACTACTCTTTCTTGAGCTACCATGTTGGCAGCCAGACCCGAGCCGACAAGAAGAATCCCGATGGATATCAGCTTGGCTATTGTTGGCTTTCTCTTGTAGAAGATCCACTCAAATAGCGTGCCAATCCATACAAATTGAAATAAGAAAATGATGGCAAGCGAAGCATTCAACGTCTGTAGGGACTGATAGTAAAAGATGCCTGTCAATCCAAACGGAATACCTGATAGCAGCAGCTTCAGCGTCGGTCTGAAAGTTAATGTCTTCCGTCTGGTGAATATAACCACGATCCATGTTAGCAGGGCTCCGAACATATATTGGCTTCCTGTCACCTCAGTAACGGAGAACCCGGCAGCATAAGCCAGCTTCACGAATGTCGATAATACACCGTAGCAGCATCCTCCCAAAAATACAATTAGTGCATAATGCCAAAGCTTCATCACATAATCCTCCTTCATTTGAACGCAAAAAAGCCACACAAATGCTCTATTGAACATTCGTGTGGCGAAAATAGAGATAGCTCTTAGAGATAGCTCCAGAAAAGTCCACAGCCTTAAAACAGGTTTTAGTATTCCATTGCGGTTATCAGTATAGATCGAAAGTATGTATGTTGTCAATGCGTGATAAAAATAGGTTATTGCATAACTCATCAGAGTTCGGCAAGACTATCCAAGAGAAATTAATCTGAGAGAAATGACAGGGAAGGGAGTAATTGTCATACATGCAACGACAGTCATTGGCACCGCATGAGTCTCTAGAGCTGCACGAATTGCTTAATTTCAAGACGCTATGCTTGGCTAAGTCCAAGCTGATGCAGGGTCTCGTATTTGATCAAGAGCTGAAGGATTTAATGCAGAAGGATGTTGAGCATACTTCTCAGGCAATCACAGAGCTTCAAGCCGTATATGCCAAAGCTCCATTTCAGGCACCCGTTCCCCACAGTCGTCCTACACCCATCTTGAACTAAAGGGGAGATTCCATTTCCATGAATAATGATGATCTGGACCCAATCAATGCACTGAATATGCCGGAGATGGCGGATATGACCTTTGCCATGGATTTTATAATGCGGGCCAAGGAAGGGGTAAGGAATACCGCTATTGCCCTCACCGAGACCGTATCGCCAGAAGCCCGTATGTTACTCCGCAAACAATTGCATGACAGCATTGCCTTGCATCAGGAAATTACGGAGCTCATGGTGCGCAAGAAATGGTTCCATCCGTATGAGCTGGAGGAGCAATACAAGCTGGATCAGCTGTCGGCACAGAATACGCTTCAGATTGCCCAAATGAATCTGTTTCCGGATGATACCCGGCGCAAGGGAATGTTCGATCGAACGCCAGATGCGCATCTGGGGGTGGATCAGGCATGAAAGCCGTAACCTATCAGGGGATTAAAAATATCGTCGTGAAGGATGTGCCTGATCCGAGAATTGAGAAGCCTGATGACATGATCGTCAAAATGACCAGCACAGCGATATGTGGCTCTGATCTTCATCTGCTACACGGCATGATTCCGAATCTGCAGGAGAATTACATTATCGGGCATGAGCCGATGGGGATTGTAGAAGAAGTGGGACCGGATGTTACCAAGCTCAAGAAGGGCGACCGGGTTGTGATCCCGTTCAATATTGCCTGCGGTGAGTGTATCTATTGCAAGAATGAACTGGAATCTCAATGCGATCATTCAAATCCAAACGGGGATATGGGTGCGTTTTTCGGTTACTCGGGCAACACTGGCGGTTATCCTGGGGGACAGGCGGAGTATCTGCGAGTGCCCTTCGCGAATTTTACTCATTTCAGAATACCAGACAGCTGTGAGGAGCCGGATGAAAAGCTGTGCCTCATTGCCGATGTGATGCCGACGGCTTATTGGAGTGTGGAGAATGCGGGGGTTAAGAAAGAGGATACAGTCATCGTGCTGGGCTGTGGACCTGTGGGACTTCTCGTACAGAAGCTCGCATGGTTAAAAGGAGCAAAGCGCGTGATCGCTGTGGATTATATCGATTACCGCCTGAAGCATGCGAAGCGTACCAATCATGTGGAGATTGTTAATTTTGAGCAACAGCAGAATACAGGCAACTATCTCAAGGAGATCACCCATGGCGGGGCCGATGTCGTCATAGATGCTGTCGGTATGGATGGGAAGATGAACGACCTGGAATTTCTGGCAAGTGGCTTGAAGCTGCAAGGTGGCACCATGAGTCCGTTGATTATGGCCGCGCAGGCCGTCCGCAAATGTGGGACGATCCAGATCACGGGTGTCTACGCTGGTCGTTACAATGGATTTCCACTCGGGGACATCATGCAGCGCAATATCAATATTCGCTCTGGCCAGGCTCCTGTTATTCATTACATGCCGCACATGTATGATCTGATCACATCAGGGAGCGTAGATCCCGGCGATATCATCACTCATGTCATTCCCCTCAAGGATGCGAAGCAGGGGTATGAGGTGTTCGATACCAAGACGGACAAGTGTATTAAAGTGATTCTTAAGCCATAGGTAGCATTAGGTAGACATGTGTATACTCTACACCTGAATATGGGGGGAATACGGCGATGGAGATGAACTCGAAATATGCTTTACATGAGACCTTAGAGGTGCAGGAGATAGCTGCATTCAAGACTATTTGTATGACGAAGTCCTTGACGATGCAGGCTTTAGTCACAGATCCAGAGCTACTAGGCCTCCTGAGAAATGATGTTGAGGTAACCACACAGCAACTGCAAGAGCTTGGCGGAATTCTGTCAAAATCGCAGCAAGGGAGCTAAAGGGATGAATCCGATTCTGGAATATATTACAGGTATGGGGGCCTTAACAGATCAGGTCATTGCCATGGACCTTCTCATCAATGCCAAAAGTGGGGTCAGAAACTATGCCATGGCCGTCACGGAATGTGCCTCGCCCGAGATCAAGGCTGTACTTATCAAACAACTGAATGAGGCGATTGATGCGCATGAAAGGATCGCTACGTATATGATTGAGCGCGGGTTGTATCATCCCTTCGATGTTCAGGAGCAAATTCAGTTGAATTTGCTAAACATGCAGACGGCTTTGAATATAACAACTTAATCCTGATTCCCTGATGGGGTCGGACAAAGAGCACTCCGAGAGTGTTCTTTTTTGTCTATTCTTTTTTTGTCAATATCGCGTTACATAGCATTGGATTTCATTCCGTTACAAAGTGCTGTACTATGTCTATGCGTCAAAAAGATTATGCTGTACTCGTCTGCGAGTGGTACACTGTTATATAGCACCATGCACACTTGGCTGTAATCAGCTTGCTGCAATGGTTGTCTAGTCTGTAGTCCATTCATGAGTTATTGGCTCGTTCATTAACCACCTTGATTCGTTCAAAGGGAGGAATACACATGAGTAGTATTCAGCACATGGTTGTTTTCACCTTGCATTCCGGTAAGGATACACATGAGACGGAAGCATTTTTGAAGATTAGTGAAGAAGAACTGGCTGCAATTCCTGGTGTGGAGCAATTCAAGGTCTTTCGCCAGGTCAGCGCCAAGAATGAGTTCGATTACGGATTCTCCATGGTTTTTGCGAACGAGGAGGCTTACGGTGCATATAATAGCCATCCAGTGCATGTCCGCTATGTACAGGAGCGCTGGAATTCCAAGGTAAAGTCTTTTCAGGAAATTGATCTGGTTAGCTATCACTAAAGTCAGGACAGGAGAGAATACGCTATGCAAAATCACACCAAGCGTACACGCGCTGCAATTATAGGCTTGGGAGGCATTGCTCAAAAAGTATATTTGCCGCTATTATCCGCTCATGCCAACGTTGAGATAGCAGGGCTTATGAACCGCTCTGCAGAGCCGATCGAACGTATGCAGCAGCTATATCGTATTGAACAGGGAACTACAGATATTAAAGAGCTGCTGTCCTGGGATCTGGATGCGGTCTTTATACATACAGCTACGGAGGCTCATTTCGAGCTAGTTATGCATTGTCTGGAGCGTGGGCTTGCAGTATATGTAGACAAGCCGCTCTCCTATAATATTCGGGAATCTGAAGAGATGACAGCATTTGCAGAGGCGCAGGGATTGCTGTTGGCTGTAGGCTTCAATCGCAGATTCGCTCCGTTGTATAAGAAGGCCAGAGCGTGGATGGAGGAGGGGGCTCGACTGGAGTCCTTATCTGTCATCAAGCATCGCACGGGGGTCCACAACCGTCCGGCCAAAGAGACGATCTATGATGATCTGATTCATATGCTGGACTTACTGGTGTGGATGACCAAGGATGACTATGAGCTGCTGCATCATTATGTTCGTACGGATGACGCAGGAAGACTGCTGCATAGTGCCGGTGCGGTAAAGCTTAGCGATGGTGCGTACAGTACCTTCGATATGGTGCGGCAAGCTGGAACGGACATCGAGAAAATGGAGCTGCATGGCGGCGGGCGATCGGCGATTATCACAAATATGGAGCAAGCGCTATATTACGAGAAAGGTACACTTCCTCAGGAGGAGACGTTCGGAAGCTGGGACGGTATTTTGCATCGACGCGGCTTTGCAGGTGCAGTTGATGAGTTCCTTCAGACCCTGGGACGCCCGGAGGATTGCCTGATCAGTGCAGATCGCGTGATCGAGAGCCATCATTTAGCAGAGTTGATTATCAAGTCTTAGTAGCACGCATTGCAATGACGGCATATAAAGGGCCTCTCACCCCTCATAACAACCACCCCTGACTCTCTGTTAGGGGTTTTCTCGTAATGAATTCACACAAACGATAGAATAAGGCAATTTTGTTGACTACAGAGTCAAGAAGAAATAGAATGAATGCATGAGCAGACCGAGAGAATTTGATGTTGATGACGTACTACACCAATGTATGGAATTATTCTGGGAAAAGGGCTTCAAGTCAACCTCCTATGAGGATTTGACTCGTTCCACAGGGGTTAAGAAGCAAAGTCTGTATTGTGTATTCAATGATAAACGCAGTCTATTCTTGAAATCCTTGACACACTATCGCCGCTACAGTATTGGAGTGCTGGAGGAACTAGATGCGGAAGACAAATCTCCGTTGAGCAAGCTGGAAGCGCTATTAGACTCCCTGCTGAGTGATGAGATGATGAGTCGCGGCTGTCTGATGGTAAATACGTCCATGGAATTCGGGACAGAGGATGCCCAGATCTTTCGCGAAGTGGAGCTGTTGTTCGTAGAGTCGGTGCAGATCATCGAGAGGATCATTCGTAGTGGTCAGGAGCAGCAACTGATTACGCGACGATATACTAGCCAGGAGCTGGCAGCTTATCTGAACAATGCGATACTAGGTGCGAGAACCTTAGGTAGATCCGGTGTAGCTCCAGAGCAGATCAAAGCCGTCTTGCAAACATCGTTTGCAATGATCTTGGCTTGATCTTTTTTTTTGAATTTTGTTCTGGAAGCAGCGAGATGATGGTTCATCCAGCATTTTGCACAATGATTAATTTCATGAATAAAAAGGGGGAAACAGAGCGTATAGCGAATATTAAGGTCAGACAAGGAGGGTGAGTGCATATGGGGCGAACAACGTTAGAGATTGGTGTCTTGCCTGGATACGAGCCTGAGATAGGACGGTGGCTTTGGTGTCTGGAGGATGTGCGCAGGACGATTGTGAACAAGCTGAAGGGCTTAGATCAAGAGTTGCTGGATGAAAAAGTTGACGGTCGGCACAGCATCGGCTCGCTGCTGTATCATATTGCGCTGATTGAGGCGGATTGGCTATATGTCGAGGTGCTTGAAACCGAATATGAGCCGGAAATTCGTTCTTTGTTCCAGCTAAGTGACAGGTTGGAGAATGGGTCTCTGGTTCATGTGGAAAGAGAAACGCTGGAACAACATCTTGCTCGCTTGCAGACTGTCCGTGACAGGCTACTGTATCATTTTAGGCAGATTGATCTGACGGACTGGAGAACGCCAAGGCACCTGGAAGACTATGATGTCACCCCTGAATGGGTTGTTTATCATTTAGTTGAGCATGAGGCTCATCACAGAGGACAAATATTCGAGCTATTAAGAACATTGCAAACAACGAATTAATAAATCGACTTGCCCGGAAGGCAGCAGAGCCTCAAATCATCAAACGAATGGGGCATAAACAGTTATTTACGAGAAGACGTGCTACAATGTACAGTCGAACTGTCTGATCATCCACTAACGTAAATAAACAACGAGCAGGTTAAACTTAATACAAATGACCGATACGCAGAGCAGCGATTCTCACATTAGTGGAGAATCGCTGCTCTGTTGAAGTTTTAGGCTTTTGAAAGGACAGGGGGCTGTCTCCGCTACTTCAAAATCTCGAAAAGAGACCTTCCTAAAAATCATTTTAGGGGCAGCTCCTCTAGAATAATTTGAGCAGTTCTTTAAAGATTGGAATAGACAGGGTGGACAGGAAATAATCCTAGAAGTGACAGTAATAATCCAATGAATGGAAGTATCCAGTCATATCTGTATTGTATCGAGAAAATACGCAATACTGGAGGGAAATGATGGACATTAACAACGCTAGAGATCCCCTGATCGGAACAGAATCATTAAAGAGGCCTAGAAGAGATAAATATCATTTATTTCTAATGGCATTGCCCTTCTTAGTGTTGGCCTTTCTATTCTCTTACTTGCCCCTTTACGGATGGATCTATGCCTTTTATGATTATCGGCCTGGCATTCCGCTTTCTGCTTCCGAATACATGGGTTTTGAATGGTTCACATCAATGATATCCAATGAAATACAACGACAGGAAATTATAAGGGTGCTGCGCAACACGTTTGCCATTAGCAGCCTAAATATTGCGACCTCCATTTTGCCAGTAATTTTTGCAATATTTCTGATTGAGCTTAGAAGTACTAAATTCAAAAAAATTGTACAAACGCTTACAACCTTGCCGAACTTCATCAGTTGGGTGCTCGTATACTCATTCGCATTTATGTTGTTTTCCGTGGACAATGGCTTCCTGAATAACTTTCTGTTGGGGATGGGATGGATTTCCCAGCCACTGAACATTCTAGCCTCTGATGATCATACCTGGATGGCGATGACGTTGTGGAGTGTATGGAAGGGGCTCGGATGGGGCGCAATTATGTACATCGCGGCTATTACGGGAATTGATCAAGAAATCTATGAAGCCGCGAGGGTCGACGGTGCAGGACGCTTTCGTTTGATGTGGCACGTGACCGTTCCAGGGCTCATGCCTACATTTTTCGTACTATTATTGCTCTCCATCGGCAACTTCATCAATAACGGAATGGAGCAGTTCTATGTATTCCAAAATGCGATGAACACGAGTCATATCGAGGTCCTCGACCTGTACGTCTACAATATCGGAATGACCAATTCCAACTTTGGATTTGCCACGGCTGTTAGTTTGCTGAAATCGCTGGTCAGTCTGTTTCTGTTATTCGTAGCCAACAATCTATCAAGGATTATTCGAAAAGAAAGTATCTTCTAATATTAAGTACGGCGTAGAGGAGGGGATGATAGCATGCCGATCAAAGAGAAATTCACTTGGTTTCACTTCATCAATTATACGGTGTTTACGATCATCACGATCATATGTGTATTTCCATTTTACTATCTGTTTATTAATACGATTAGTAACAATGACTTGAGCAGCAGAGGGCTGGTCATGTTTTATCCTAAAGGTTTACACTTTACCAACTACACTGATGTCTTCAAAATTCCAGGTCTGGGTCAGGCAGCTCTTGTGTCTGTTGGTCGTACACTAATTGGCACTGCATTAACGGTACTTGCATCTGCTTTTCTAGGTTATCTATTCACTACACAAATGTGGGGACGTAAATTTTGGTATCGCTTTCTCGTCATTACGATGTACTTTAATGCGGGGCTGATTCCGTGGTATTTAACGATGCTGCATTTGGGACTGACCAACAATTTCTTAGCTTATATCTTACCGGCGATCGTCCAACCGTTCTTTATTATTCTCGTCAAAACCTTTGTAGAGTCTACACCTATAGCTCTGCAGGAATCAGCGCAAATGGACGGTGCAGGCTATTTCAAAATTTTTACAAGCATCATCTTCCCGCTGATCACGCCCATTCTGGCGACCATCGCAATCTTCTCCTCGGTCAGTCAGTGGAACAGCTTTACGGATACCCTGTTCTTGATCACGGATCAGCGTCTATTCACGCTTCAATTTATTTTATATCGATACATGAATGAAGCCACATCCATTGCACAATTAATGAAGCAATCCACAGGCGGGATGGATCTGGACTTGGCCAACATGGCTACACCGACATCGATCCGAACCACCGTCTCCATGGTCGTTGTGTTGCCGATTCTCCTCGTATATCCGTTTTTCCAGCGATTTTTTGTCAAAGGAATCATGATTGGCGCAGTTAAAGGGTAGCTCCAGAAAGCGATAACTCCAATGACTTGATTGGCATAAGAAGGATCAAATACAAGGGAGGGCGTATGCAAATGAAAAGAAAATATGAACCAGTGCTATTTGTTCTTATGTGCGTCATATTTGTATTTACTTCGGCCTGTAGCAGCAAGGATATTGATGGATCCGAAGCAGGAGACTCCAAAAAGCTGACGATCGACGTGTTCTCCATGCTCGCTAACTATGCTGGTGAACAGCCTGGGTGGTTCGCTAAGCTTGTTGAGGACAAATTTGATCTTAAACTAAACATCATTTCTTCGAATCTGGCGGGAGGACAGCAGAAAATCGCAACGATGATGGCCTCTGGTAATCTTGGCGACCTGGTTGTGTTCGGCACGAATGGTAAGGACTATCAGGATGCTATCAAGGCGGGCCTTCTACTCGATTGGACTAAGGATGGGTTACTTGACACACATGGTCAAGGCCTGTTGAAATATGCTCCTGAAGCCATTGAAGCAAACAAAAAACAATTCGGTGGGGGTACAAGCGTCTACGGAGTAGGCTTTGACGTGGGGACGGGAGAGGGCCCCTCTGAAGGAGTAACAATGGGGTATGGGCCGAATCTGCGTTGGGACTTGTACCAGAAGCTTGGAAGCCCAAAAATCAAGACATTGAATGATTACTTGCCGGTATTGAAGAAAATGCAAGAACTAGAGCCGAAAAGTGAATCCGGTCGTCCGACCTATGGAATATCGCTCTGGTCCGATTGGGATAGCAATTACATGACACTTGCCAAGGTCATTGCCCAGTTCCACGGATATAATGAAGGCGATGGACTTAACCCGGCAGGGCTGACACTGACTCATCAGAATAAGAATGAGTGGCAAGGGGTTCTCGATGAAGATGGATACTATCTTCAAGGGCTCAAATTCTACTATGATGCGAATCAGTTGGGATTACTCGATCCCGATTCTTTGACGCAAAAATTCTCGGATGTATCCAACAAGGTCAAGGATGGACAAGTGTTCTTCTCCCATTTCCCTTGGGTTGATAACGTGTATAACACTCAAGAACGTACAGCCGAAGGCAAAGGCTTTGCTCTGGTACCTTTTGCAGACGAGAAGATCACATCCTACGGAATGAGTCCGTATGGAGGGAACCGAATATGGGCCATCGGGTCAAAAGCGAAGAATCCAGAGCGGATTATGGAATTCCTGAGCTGGCTGTATTCTCCTGAAGGCGTCATGGAATCCAATTACGGCCCGAGAGGGCTCGCATGGGATATTGACGATCAAGGCAAGCCATTCGTCACAGAATATGGATGGAAGGCATTGCCTGCGAGCTCAGAGCCTGTTCCAGCGGAATATGGAGGAGGTACTTTCAAGGATGGAATGAATCAGATCAATAATACGACATTGAAGCTCACCAATATTCACCCGGACACAGGGGAGCCGTATGACTATAACCTCTGGAATTCAACGCTGAATCATGACCCGGATCCCGTAACCCAAAGCTGGCGGGAAGCCATGGGAGCTACAACTGCGAAAGAGTACTTTGTGAATAACGAAATGATAGAGGTGTCTAAGCCGTTCTTTACGACAGAGACACCTGCTACGACGCCAGCTCAGTTACAGCAGAAGATCGATGGAATTGGTAAGATTGTCAAGGAGTATTCCTGGAAAATGATTTTTGCCAAGAACGAGGCGGAATACAATAGCCTCAAAGAAGAGATGATTACTAAATCCAAAGGCCTAGGTTATGACGAGGTTGTACAATATGAAGTGGAGTTAGCGCAGCGGACGGTATTCCCTCACAAAAAGTAACTTTGGGATCTTAGGTATCCTTAGGTATCTTAAGTCGTTTGAGTCGCTCAAGTCGCCAGTTATTCACTCTCGTGAACGGAAAAAAGGCTTAACGTAGGCATACAGCAGACGTTAAGCCTTCCTATTTTATTTTGCGTATGGGATTGCCTCTTGTTATGCATCTTTGTTCCATAGATAGAAGCTACTGAGGCTGGACTAAATGATCTAATTCCGGCTGTAATTTGGTCCGCAGCGCATACATCATGATGGCACCCACGAGGAACGCGACAGCATCCGCAATGACAAGCGACCAGACTACCCCGTGTAGACCACTCATTTGATTAGCGATATAGAGCACTGGAATCAGCGTAATTCCCTGAATAACGGACATCACAAACGCGGCTGTTCCTTGCCCAGTTGCCTGGAAGATCCCCGTGAACAATGTGGTAGCCCCTGAGATGAATAGGGATAAGAACGTCACATGAAGGATGTAGCTGCCCATTTCAATTAATAACGGATCATTCGTAAATAGACTAATTAAGTGGTCGGAGGTCAGATAGACGATGACGCCGAACACGACGGCTAACGTCCCGATCACTTTGATTGTAAATCCAATGGTATGCTTCATGCGTAATTTGTTCGCTGTAAAAGTGAAGGCAATCAAAGGCACGACTCCCTCGCATAAGCCCATTAGAATAAACTCAGGAAATTGCAATAAACGTGATGAAATGCCGTATCCCGCGATGGCCTGATCTCCATATTCGATAAGAAAATGATTCACGATGAGCGACATGGCACCCAAGAAGATACTCATAACAAAGACGGGGACGCCGATTTTGAATACGTTGCTCAGAATGTCCTTGGTAGCCTTGAACCATTTTGCAGAGATGGTTAAGAACGGACTCTTATTTCCGATGTGAAGGGCGTAGAATGTACTCGCAACCACATTAGAGATGACCGTAGCAGACGCAACGCCGATCACGTCCCAATGAAAGACGAAGATGACTAGCGCATCGAGAATAATATTGACGACAACACTGAGAATCATACCGATCATTGACGTGACTGCTGCACCCTCCGAGCGTACGATATTCTCCAGCGTGAAGAATAATACGACGAATGGTGAACCCAACAGCATGATCGTGACATAGTCTTTTGTGAATCCGAATGATTCAGGCGTTGCCCCCAGTCCGTGAACGATGGAGTCAATCAACGGAAGTCCGAAGGCCATCACGATAAGACCGAGCACTAGACTACTGTAAAAGGCGAATGAAGATACATGCTTGACATCATCGTGCCTATTCTCTCCAAGCAAACGGGAGATGAATGTACCGCTGCCCATACCAATCAGATTGCCTAGCGCCATAATGACGGCGAATAGCGGCAAGGTCAGCGTGAGTGCGGTTAGCATGGAAGTATTGCCTAGTGTGCCAAGGAAATAGGCATTCAATATAGAATATATGACACTCATTGACGTGCCTAGCATCATCGGTACAGCGAAGTGGGCTACGGCTTTTGCGATCGGTGCTTTTTCAAAATAATGGAGGTTTTCTGCATCCATGGGGGTCACTACCTTCTTGATTTATTTTTGTTTCAGATGCTCTGGAATGCTATCCAGATAGTCTAACGGTGTTAGATTGCACCTTACAGTGTTAGATGATATCATGAACCTAATAAGCCTGTAAAGCTAAAACTTACACCGTTAGATAAAAGGATGGATACCAATGAGAAAACAACAGCCACAGATTTCGGAGGATAAGATTTTGGAAGCCTCCTGGGAGCTTCTTGGAGAGGATGGCATCGAGAAACTCAGCATGAGACGACTGGCCGACCGCCTAGGGATTCAGGCCCCTTCTTTGTACTGGTATTTCAAAAGTAAGCAGAACCTCTATCAGCGCCTGGCCAATCAAATATCGAAAATAATTCTGGAGGAGTTCCACTCCGATGGGGATTGGAAGGAACAGATGGCGGGGCTTGCAGTAACAGTAAGGAGTGTTCTCAGCCGGTATCCGTGCTCCACGCAGCTGATGATGATGACACTGCCTCACGAGCCGGACATTATTCGGTTCACCAACCGCATGCTGCTCTGTATGGAGTCGACGCCACTTGAGCAAGAGCAGAAATTGCAGGCGGTTCTTACGCTTGTGAACTATGTTTTCTATTTCGTTCTGGACAGTTATCAGCATGGGCGTAATATAACTGCTATCCTTAATGAGCAGGGAGTGCTCCCGATCGGGGGGGTGGCTGGACTGCTGGATTCAATGAGCGAGTCGGAAGCAGGACTGTTCCGGAATATGTACAAAAGTGGGCTGTTTGAGGTGATGGGGAGCGATGGGGCATTCGAGTTTGGATTGAAGCTGATTTTGCTCGGGATTGAGCAGGTGATACAGGAGCAGGAGAAGTAGGATTTACTAGAACCTCCATTGAAGTCCTTTAATTCCTCTCAGTTTTGGATTGCTCTTTTTTATGCTTTTGGATATGTCTAGCCAATCCACTTGTTGCTATACTAGCACAGGGATTGACGTATTTAATATCTGAAAGAGGGTAGGAGAGCATGAGCATGGATCAACTTGTAGAGGAAAATCTCATTACAGTCAGACAGCAAATGGAATTGGCTTGTCGCAATTCTGGTCGCCAAATTGAAGAGGTGAAATTATTATTAGCGACGAAAACGGTCCCACTAGAAAAGCTGCAACAGGCTATACTGGCTGGTGAGACTTTATTTGGTGAAAATAAGGTTCAAGAGCTAAGGGACAAGTTCCCACTTATGCAACAACATGAACAAGTAGAATGGCATTTTATTGGGCATTTGCAAACGAACAAAGTGAAGGATGTAGTGAAATATGTGACGCTCATTCATTCAGTGGATCGTTTGAAGCTGGGACAGGCTCTGCACCGTCAACTCATTAAAGAGAATAAACGCATGGATATATTGGTGCAAATCAACACTTCATACGAGGAAAGCAAATTTGGAGCCTCTCCCGAGACAGCAGTTGAACTGGTAGAACAACTGTCCCAATTCGACACATTGAACATAAAAGGCTTGATGACAATTGGTAAATTTAATGCTACTAACGAAGAAACTCGACTTTGTTTTCGATTGCTAAAAAATATACAAACACAAATTAAACAGAAAAACATTCCAAATGTGAAAATGGATATTCTTTCGATGGGGATGTCCTCTGATTTTAAAGTGGCCATTGAAGAAGGGGCCACGATGATCAGGGTGGGGACGAGTGTATTCGGTCAGCGATACTTACCGGACGGTTACTATTGGAATGAGAACATTCAACGGATTGACTAGGGGAGAAAGGAGGGAGAATGTCGATGAATGAAGCATCTCATTCCCTACGTGGCCGTGATTTTTCAGCTCCAATTATTGCCGCTCTGATATCCGTGATCGTCAACTACGGAGGGACTTTTATTCTTGTATTCCAGGCAGCGAAAGTTGCCGATCTCAACCCAGAGATGACGGCTTCTTGGATTTGGTCTATTTCCATAGGGGTTGGTGTAACGGGGATATGGTTGAGCTACCGGTATCGCGAACCGATTATTACGGCTTGGTCAACGCCAGGCGTTGCGTTTCTTGTATCGGCATTAGCGGTCACACCTTACCCAGAAGCGGTTGGTGCATACATAATCTCTGCTGCAGGTTTTGTCATTTTGGGACTGTCGGGTATGTTTGAACGTTTTGTCCGACTTATCCCTCCAGGAATTGCATCAGGCTTGTTAGCAGGCATTCTATTACAGTTTGGAATTTCAGCCTTTGCAGGCGCGAAAATTGATCCTTTGCTTGTTGTAGTATTGTTTGGCTCATATATTTTCTTAAGAAGATTTACATCCCGTTATGCCATAGTTGGCATTCTGGTCATTGGGTTAATTTATCTTATCACTACGGGGAAAACGGATTTTAGCACCGTTAACTTAGCCATTGCCTCACCAGTTTTTGTTGTACCTGAGTTTTCGTTACATGCATTATTGGGGGTAGCATTGCCGTTGTTCGTTATTACTCTGACTGGTCAATATATGCCAGGCATGCTTGTCTTGCGGAATGATGGTTTTAAAACAAGTGCGAATCCAATTTTAACGGTAACAGGATTAGGGTCTCTTATTGCTGCTCCATTTGGTTCTCATGCTTTTAATGTAGCAGCCATTACAGCTGCAATTTGCACGGGGAAAGATGCACATGAGGACTCTTCAAAGCGGTATATTGCAGGCATAGCTTGCGGTGCTTTTTACATCATTGTCGGTATTTTTGGAGTGACATTGGCCTCATTATTTTTAATTCTCCCAACTACCTTTATCGCAACATTAGCGGGTCTCGCTCTACTCGGGACCATTGGTGGTAGTCTATCCAACGCTGTGACGGACCCAAAGGGCCGTGAAACTGCATTGATAACATTTTTGGCAACAGCAGCAAATGTAACTCTGCTTGGTGTTGGCGGGGCGTTCTGGGGACTTGTTGCCGGTCTGGCGGCCCATATACTGGTACACGGGAAATGGAGAATAAGAAGGGCTCAGTGAATGAAGATAAATGGCAAGGTACTTATGGAATAAGTATCCTTGCCAGACGTTTAACCCCTTCCTCAATGGCGGCTTCATCTACTTTAGCAAATCCAAGCACCCACCCCTTGCGGTCACTTTCATAACAGTATTTACTAAGCGGATAAATCCGAACACCATCCTCAATAGCTAATTTTGTAACTGCTTTCTCATCAAAAGACGAATCTGCCTCTAGAAGCATATGCAGTCCAGTTTCTACTCCACTTAGTTTAAAGCGTTCACTTAATCCCGTTCTGGTTATTGCTTTGGATAAAGCCTCGTGCCTACGTCGATACACATTTCTTATTCGCCTCATATGACGCATAAAGTGGCCTGTCTCGATAAAATGGGCAAGCGTAATTTGTTCCATAATAGGAAGGTGGCGATAAGTCAATTCTTGAACCTGAGTCATTCGATGAATAGCTTCACGTGGACCGATTATCGCAGATATTCTAATACCAGGGGCGACCATCTTGGAATAACTCATCATGTACAATGTATTCTGGGGCCGCTGACTAAACAAAGTAGGAAGTGGGTCTCCGCGGTATCGAAATTCGCTGTCATAATCATCTTCTACTATCCAAAATTGAGATTGTGCGGCCATATGTATCAATTGCTGGCGACGAGGTTCCGACATAATAACACCTACAGCGCATTGATGAGATGGTGTTACGAACACAAGCTTGGATTTTGGATGAACCCGATCTACACAAAGACCGTATTCATCAACTGGGGCTGGTTCAATGTTCATTTGTCGATAGCTCATTGCCATCCATGCCGCAGGGAATCCAGGATCTTCAACCGTGACCGTATCGCCTTCCTGCAAAAGGGCTTGAGAAATTAAATCAATACTATGCTGGGCTCCAGAAGTTAACAAAATTTGATCAACTTGTACATCGATGCCTCTCTCAAGAGATAAGTATCGTTGAATTTGTTTTCGAAGTTGCAGTAACCCTTTAGGATCGCCATAAGACCAAATGTTTAAATCCGCTTCAGTTGAAGCATGTAAGAAGGATTGTCTCCAATTCTTTTGAAATTGATCATCTAAATAAGGCTCATGGGGATTGAAATCAATTTCTGGTTCTATCTCTTCTTTATTGCCAAACCAGCTGTGCAGGTTATCAATAGAAAATTTCAATAATGGCAAATCGGGTGAAGTAGGCCCGTTCAGTTCTTTATCCTCTAAGGAAGGGGCGGTATAGATCGATTCATTTACTCTAGTCCCACCTCGACGAGAGGTCACCGTGTATCCGCGGCTAAATAATTCCTCATACACAATCTGTATGGTAGAACGAGACACACCAATCAGCTGTGCAAGCTCACGAGATGGGAGTAGCAATTCACCAGGAGGCCATTTTCCAGTAGTAATATTATGGATAGCCTGATCAAGGAGTTGCTGCCAAATAGGGCGTTTATCATCGCGGTTTATTTTGAGCATTTTTTCACCACCTGTTCGTATGGATTTATGGATTGCTTTAAAAGATTGATTATGGATGTTACTTGCCAATCCATTGATTGATATACTAGCATAGCGATCGTTACATCCGCAACTGCATCAAGTTTTAGTAACAGAACTGAATCTATAATCAGAGGGGTTTCAAGGGTTGGAGTCTTTCAAAAAAGGAACGGAGAGGAAGTTACATATGGACCATTTGGAGCGACAGGATGCAATAATAGCTCAAGCGATCCAAAAAGAGCTTGGACGGCAACGGAATAAAATCGAACTTATAGCATCTGAGAATTTTGTGAGCCCAGCGGTTATGGAGGCTACGGGCAGTATTCTGACTAACAAATATGCTGAGGGGTATCCTGGTAAAAGATATTATGGCGGATGTGACTATGTTGATCAGGTTGAAGAGCTTGCCATACAACGTGCGAAATCACTCTTTGGTGCAGAGCATGCTAATGTGCAGCCACATTCAGGTTCTCAGGCGAACATGGCCGTGTATCTTTCCTCAGTTAAGCAAGGCGATACCATCTTAGGTATGAATCTATCTCATGGCGGTCATCTCACACATGGAAGTCCAGTCAATTTTTCAGGAATATTCTATAACTTTGTTCCTTACGGGGTCGATGAAAACACGGGATATATTGATTATGACCAAGTCCGAAAAAGTGCCTTTCAGCATCGACCACGTATGATCGTCGCAGGCGCAAGTGCCTATCCAAGAATCATCGATTTTGAAATAATCGCAGAAATCGCGAACGAAGTTGGGGCCCTATTTTTTGTAGACATGGCTCACATTGCTGGCATTGTGGCAGCCGGATTGCACCCTAATCCAGTACCACACGCACAATTCGTCACAACGACAACACATAAAACACTGCGTGGACCAAGAGGAGGAGTCATCTTATGTAAAGAACCTTGGGCAAAAGCTATCGATAAAGCGATATTTCCAGGGTCACAAGGTGGTCCACTGATGCATGTTATCGCAGGAAAAGCAGTGGCGTTAGGTGAAGCTCTTCAGCCGGATTTCAAAACGTATATGGAACAAGTACTTGAGAATGCAAAAGTATTGGCTGACACACTAATAACTGAGGGGATGACTGTAGTATCGGGAGGAACAGACAACCACATTGTATTGGTTGATTTACGGCCAATTGGATTGACAGGGAAGGAAGCTGAAGCTTTACTTGATGAAATAGGGATAACTGCTAATAAAAATGCAATTCCGCATGATACAGCAAGCCCATTAGTAACAAGTGGTATTCGTTTCGGTACCCCCGCAATGACATCTAGAGGATTTGGAGCCCAGGAGATGAAAGAGGTCGCACAATTAATTAGCCTTGTTTTTAAAAATCCAGAAAGTCTGAAGAATAAAGATTATGTAGCGGGGCGTGTGCAGGAAATGACGTCAAAACTCCCTTTATATGAGGGCCTTTAGAAGCTCCACATTACGATCGAACGGTTCCTCAATTTGTTGTGTGGTCAAAATTTGTGGCACCTTCAGCCGTGATGGCGATCCTATGCTCGTATTGGGCTGACGGCAAGCCTTGATACGGTGGCCTTTCCGGGCTTGTCATTTTATAACTTTGGCAAAAATAATCGACTCCTGGATCATCTTCCCTTGAAGTCTATTGCCGATTTCTTGGGCAACCGCCGTGACACAGCTTCAAATGGACAAGTGATACCGGAGGGAGGGAGCTTCGGCTTCAGGCTGCTGAGCCCGAAAATCCATGCAAGGAATGAACTGGATAAAAGGAGAAAAGGTACAATTTCCTCAATGAAACTTGAGAAGATTGTACCTTTATTTTCATACTAAAAACTTTTTCAGTGGCCTCCCTGATTCAAGGGTCATCTTTTACTAAAAAGATTGAACAAAAAGAAAGGCTATGATATAATCGATAGCATCATTGACAAATATGAAATTATGTACAAATTATTATCCTTATTTTAATTGTACATCTTGAACTTTGATTTGTCAATGCTTTTTTCATCCCTAAAAAACGGTAAAAGGAGCGTGTTCAGGGGAAAATAGGAACTAAAGATTGGTGCCTGGAACAGGATCGGCTGAAATAGGTCAAAAACAAACTGCAAGCAAGAATTGGTGACTAATTGTTAGGGGAGATGTTGAATGAATTCACTGGTTCTCGATTTTCAAGAAATGGATAACACTCAGCTTTTGCTTGTTGGCGGAAAAGGGCTGCACTTAGGGGCATTATCCAAAATGGAAGGAATACACGTGCCAGAAGGGTTTTGTGTTACAACGGTGGGATACCAAAAAGCCATCGAACAAAATAAAAAGGTTCATGCTTTGTTGGATCGATTATCTATGCTTAAAATAGAAGATCGGGAACAAATTAATGAAATCAGCAAGAAGATTCGACAGGCCATTTTGGAAGCAGCCATTCCTTCCGATGTTGTGGAAGCTGTTGCTTACCATCTCTCCCAGTTTGGTGATGAATATGCTTATGCCGTGCGTTCAAGTGCGACTGCTGAGGACTTGCCGCATGCTTCTTTTGCTGGTCAACAAGACACCTATTTAAATATTATCGGCAAAGAATCCATCTTGAAGCATATCCGCAAATGTTGGGCTTCTCTATTTACGGAACGCGCGGTAACTTACCGAATGCAGAATAGATTTGATCACAGCCAAGTTTATTTATCCGTTATTGTTCAAAGAATGGTGTTCCCACGGGCTTCAGGAATTTTATTTACCGCTGATCCCATCTCTTGCAATCGAAAGCTGCTATCTATCGATGCCAGTTTCGGACTTGGAGAAGCGCTGGTCTCCGGCTTGGTATCTGCCGATTGTTATCAAGTTAAGGATGGGGAAATCGTCAGCAAGAGAATAGAAACCAAAAAAATGGCGATGTATGGACGAAAAGAAGGCGGAACAGAGACCAAGCAACTCAATCTAGATCAGCAAAAGACGCAAACACTTACTGATCAACAAATTTTACAATTGGCACGCATAGGAAGACAGATCGAAGAATATTTCGGCCATCCCCAAGACATCGAATGGTGTTTGGAGGATGCTACATTTTATATTGTCCAGAGCCGGCCAATCACCACTTTATATCCCATTCCTGAAGCAAATGACCATGAAAATCACGTGTATGTATCTGTCGGGCATCAGCAAATGATGACCGATCCTATTAAACCCCTGGGGATATCTGTTTGGATGCTAACAGGTGCCCCGCCCATGTTTAAAACTGGTGGTGGAAGGCTGTTTGTGGATATCACGAAAGGCCTGGGTCCTACGGATATTCTGGCGGAAGCAGGAAGCGATCCGGCAATTGTTGCTGCTTTGATTAAGCGTAGCGAGACGTCGTTATCTGCGTTAAAGCATAACATCCAAACGAAATCAGGATTAGATGTATTTGACTGTATCCTAGAAGACATGCAGCAACGGAGGCAGCGTTCGTCTGATACGAAAAATTTGAGCGTGATTATGGCCGCCTTCCATGCCTCTGCATGGATCAATGAAAAAATGAGCGAATGGTTAGGTGAAAAAAACGTAGCAGACACGCTTTCCTTATCTGTCCCTAATAACGTCACTTCAGAAATGGGTATGGCGCTGCTGGATGTTGCAGATGTCATTCGTCCCTATCCGGAAATCATTGAGTATCTCCAACAGGTAAAGAATGATAACTTTTTGAATGAACTGGTTCAATTCGAAGGCGGGCAGCAGGTGCGTGATGCGATTGTTGCTTATCTCGACAAATATGGAATGCGATGTGCCGGAGAGATCGATATTACAAGAACACGCTGGAGTGAAAAACCAAGTATACTGGTACCCATGATCCTCAGTAACATCAAAAACCTTGAGCCTGACGCCAGCAAACGAAAATTTGAGCAAGGGCTACAGGAAGCTTTGAATAAAGAACGGGACTTATTAGCCCGATTGAAGCAATTGCCGGATGGTGAACAAAAAGCCGAAGAGACAAAGCAAATGATCGACCTCATCCGGAATTTCATCGGTTATCGTGAGTATCCGAAATACGACATTGTTAGTCGTTACTTCATTTATAAGCAGGCTTTACTAAAGGAAGCGGAACAAGCTATTGTAGGCCTCGCTGTTTCTTCGGGCGTTGTAGAGGGACGGGCACGAGGCTGATCTGGAAGATGGCGATATACTTGTGACCACCTTTACCGATCCCAGCTGGCCTCGCCGTTGTGGGAGCGGACACGAAAGCCGTTTGATTCAAAATTAAGTGAAATACCAGCTGTGGCCAAACGATTCCTAATACATATTCACAAAACTCGTATTTTGTACATATGTATATATTCTTTATTATCGCTATCTTAAATCCTTTACTTGGTGCCAGACTCTTCACCTACCCGTTAGCTTAACGAAAAAAGAGCAGCTGCCAACCGGTGAACTGCTCCATTTAACGGGTCTATAGGCGAAAAAAGGAGTCATCTTATTTGAGAGTTTTTTACAAGTCATAATGTACTCCGGTTAACTTCTCGGATAATAACCAAAGTTTTTCCGCAAGCTGCACATCCAATGCCTTTTTGGGGAAATCTACAAACTTCGGTTTCTTAGCCTTTAGAGGATTCATTCCTAGCCCTACGTAAATATCTCCGGTGATTGTCGAATCCGTCGCCGCAATAAGTGATGGCCAAGATGATTGATCAGGAGGAGTTCCGAATATTTTCATTAATAGCAGTCCGAATGCTTTGGTTCCCTTCGGTGCGTTTCTCCCGATTCCTGTAGGACTTGTACCAGGATGTACTGCTATTGAAGTGATACCTTTCTTCTTCGCACGTCGATTTAATTCTCGGGCAAACAGTATGTTTGAAAGTTTCGAGCGATTGTATCCTGCCATTGGTCTGTATTTTTTGTCCATTTTTAAATCAGAAAAATCTATATCACCCATTTGAGCTGATTGTGCGCTAACTGTAACGATTCGACCGTGATTCTTTTCAATTAACGGCAATAACAGACCTGTCAACGCGAAGTGTCCAAGATGATTGGTTCCAAAGTGCATTTCAAAACCATCGGCCGTCAGTTCACGAGTGGGAACTGCCATTACCCCAGCATTGTTTATAAGGACGTCTATTCCTTTCACTTTCCCGTGGATCGTGTCGGCAAAACTTCGAACTGACTTCAGATCAGCCAAGTTTAATGGCTCCACTGTTACATCTATATTCGGTGCCGTTTGTTTCATCTTTATGATTGCTTCTTCGCCGCGCCTAGGATCACGGCTTCCAATGATCACTTTGGCACCGTGCTTCGCTAGCTCTAATGCTGTATAATAGCCTACCCCGCCATTGCCTCCCGTCACGATAGCGGTTTTTCCTCTTAAGTTTGGGAGATCGTCAGGCGTCCAGTTTGGTCTCATAATTTATTCCTCCGAAAGCTTATATTTTAAAATGTAATTGGGTCATTACTACATGCAAAGCTGTTTCCTTCAGTCGTGAATAAACGAGGATTGTTTGATATACCGAGCATGTTCGACTGAATCGATCATGAATCTAGCCACGTCGTCACGAGAAATTTTAGCTAGCATGGAAGGAGTAAAAGCACCGTGCTTATATCGCCCTTTGCCCGGCTCATTGGTAAGCCTTGAAGGCTGAACGATAGTCCAGTCCAATCTACTTTTCCTCACAATACCATCCTGCCTTTCCTTATCGTAAAACTCTCGGAACGTTATTAAAGAAACTAGTTTTACAATCATTCTCATCCCTATTCCGAGCTGATTCCTGCTTTCTCTGCTGGTGCCAAAGCCCGTAAGAACGACCAGTCTTTTTACTTTATGCCTTCTCATCGCGTTCACAATTGAACGAGTCCCATGTAAGCATAGACCTGAAGGACTTCCTGCTGTGGCTCCTAAAGCTACAAACACCGCGTCTTGCCCCTCAACAGCCGATCCTACATCCTCTTCACTAAATACATTGCCTTCTACAACTGTTAATCCCTCCCGGGTAATCGGGATTCGATCTGCCGCACGCACAAAGGCTTTTACGGTATGTCCCTTGTTGATCGCTTGGTCAATTAGCTGTAAGCCCGTACCCCCGCTAGCTCCAAAGATGGTAAACTTCATTGTTTTTTGCCTCTCTTTTATCTATATTACGCCAATGATAAGTGAATATTCATTTATTATTGATGGAAAGAACAGCGATGCGTAGCATCGCTTAAAATACTTTACTATGCCTTAATAGCGTCCCAACTCATCTTGATGGCAGAATCTAATTGTTTACTATTCAATATGGTCCCGTTCTTCAAATGTGTTTTCAACAATTCGGCTATTGGCAAGATGGAGTAAACAACTAGCATGTTAATATCCTCCTTCTTCAAGATCTCCTGTCGGATGCCGGCGTCAAACATCTCGAAGATCGGTTGAAACTGACTTGCCGTATCCTCTAGGCACCATTTCTGGGGCAAAGGCGAATTCATTATTTGCTCCAGAAACAAAAAATATTCTTTGAAGGATTGAATAAAATTAACATAGTTGCGGATGATAGCCTCAAATCGTTCGTAAACTGTTCGGGTATGATCCACTCCCTGAAACATTTCCTCGCTCATCTTGCCTTTAATCTTCAAGTAGGTCTTGTAGAGCAGATCCTCTTTGTTCTCATGGTAAATATAAATCGTCGCTGCCGATACACTCGCTCTTTTGGCAATTTTTGATATCGACGTCTCAGAGAAACCAATCTCATTAATTAGCTGTATAGTCGCGTCAAATATTGCTTCAACTTTGTTATCATCTCTATATCTCATGAATCAATAATAAACGATCGTTTATTTATTGTCAACATTAAGGTATTGCTTGATTGGTTGGGGCTTTTCTTAACCCGCCCCCAAACTTGACGCCCCGAGAAAGAATCTCAGCCTAAAAATTCGCTCTACTTGTGATATGATTCACCTCGCATGACCTTAAACTAATCCTGCCCGTTAGTTGAACAAAAGCAGCCGACTCCGTTGATCAGCTTCTTTCTTGTTATTATTGAGTTATTGTTTCTACGTTAGCTTAAATCTTGTTTGTGTCAAACCTGCTCTTTTTCTCATCTAGATTTATTGTATATTTCTTCACCTAAGGAATTACTAATTAAAATTAGGCAAGTCTGTATTCCTTGCTTTTGACATTGCCAAAATAATCCTCATTGCTAAGTTTAATATAAGTTTTTTGAAATTTTTTGTGCCATACATTCAATTCTAGGGATCATTAAGTTGTCATCCATTAATTTAATTTTATCAGGTTTAAACAACTGGAATTTCTTTAGATTGTAATAGTCAAATAGCACTTGATACACGGTCAACTGGTTCTCCATCAAGTACTTTACATCTAAAACGTTACTTAGAATCTCATCTTGCATAATGATAAGCCTACCATCAATCTTATTAAAAAAACCTTCTTTTATACCTTCATCATAAAAAGCCAATTCCTGATATTCCCGTTGCTTCATGGCTTGTTTTAGTCTCTCATAGTTCTCAGGATAGCTATTTTCAAGTTCCCTTAGGAAAATGTCCGTGATGTACTCTTTTAATAATATTGTTTGTTCAAATGTTTGCTGAAATCGCTGAACAAATACTAGATCAGGATCAGAATCTTCAATAATCTCGTGAATGTATTCGACAAAAGTACTCACAATAAACGAAATAATATCTTCTTTGGTAGAGAAATATTTATATAAAGTCGCCCTGCTTATGTCCATAATCTTTGAGATTTCATCCATTTTCAAACCTTGGAACCCATTTTTTCTAACGTGTAATAACAATCTATTAGTAAGTTTTTGCCTCATCTGATGTTGTTTTTCAATCTGCCGATCCATCTAACTGCCCCCTTATAAATTATATTATATCTCATAATCATCATTTTAAACAAACTATACTAAATAGACATTTTATATACTTTTTGTTTACTTAATTCATATCTCATGATATTATGTTTTTTGTTCCTATGAATAACAGAGATGAAAATTCATATTGAACGAACTAAGATTGATACTTTTTATCTAGGCTATAAACACTAGTTGATAACAATCTAATTTTCATTATTTAAGGAGGAACAAAAATGCAAACTCGAAGTCTTGGTCAACAAGGTTTAAAAGTCTCTTCTATTGGTCTAGGTACTATGGGGATGACAATGGCATACGGTCCTTCAAATGAAGATGAAGGAATAGCAACTATTCGCCGAGCTTATGAGCTTGGAGTTAACTTTTTTGATACGGCAGAATTATATGGATATGGAAATGGTCACAATGAACAGTTGCTGGGTAAAGCTGTAAAGGATTTTCGTGACAAGGTAGTACTGGCTACCAAGTTTGGCTTTGATATGACAGCCGAGCAGATTGGAACACGTTTTAACAGCCGGCCAGAAAATATTCGTAAGGTAGCTGAGAACAGTCTTCGCTATCTGCAGACTGATTACATTGATGTGTTCTATCAGCATATCCCAGATCCCGATGTTCCTATCGAAGAAGTAGCAGGGGTCGTCGGTGACCTTATCAAAGAAGGCAAAGTTAAATATTTCGGTTTGAGCAACACCGGTTCAAACACAATTCGTAAAGCTCATGCGGTTACCCCGGTCTCTATGCTTCAGACTGAATACTCGATATTCGAACGCGAGATTGAGGACAACAATATACGAAAGACATTGAATGAACTCGGTATAGGTTTAGTGCCTTACGCTCCTTTAGGCAGAGGGTTCCTGACAGGTGCTGTTAAACCAGCCCAAGAGTACGCGGAAGACGATATGCGTCGATTCGATGAGCGTTGGCAAGGGGAAAACTATATCTACAATCTAAAAGCAACTGAACAACTTAAAGAACTTGCTTCTAACAAAGGTATTTCTGTAGCAGAATTGGCACTGGCTTGGCTTCTCGCCCAGGGAGAAGATATCGTTCCGATCCCGGGTACACGAAGTGCTAAGCGGGTTGAGCAAAACGTTGCTGCTGCTAACGTTAAACTTACAGAAGCTGATCTTCAACGTATTAAAGAGATCCTTCCACACGGATCAGCCGGTAGCCGGTATCCAGCTGGAATGATGGAGAATTTCACAAGAGATTGATAATTTTTATAGAAATAAAAAAGATGAATAAAAAACAGCTAACTAAGAACATAATCATAGTTAGCTGTACTGTGCTCTTGTCCATTTCGGCAATCGGTACAAGTTCTTGTCCTTGGCTCGGGACAAGAACTTGTACCGATAAAATAAAAAAGCCGCTATATTAGCGACTTCAATGGGACCATGTTTTTGTCCCTCGACATTTCCCGTATAAACATACCTTTTTCATTCAGATCATTATTAATACTTATAAGTCACTGTACGTTTCTTCTAAGTCGATCTAATCGCCAAACAGCGATTGTTTGCCGGGACGACGACCGGTTCGCCTGCGGGATTGGCTTGGATAGCGGTGCTTTCGGTCTTCTCGACAGCGACCTTAAGAAATGTTGCAGACTATACGATGAACTTTTTTGATCATTACTTACTGCAGAAGGCTGCAAGTGTGGAAAGTCTGGCTTACGATGGCGTGGACTTGAGCAAGAAGACCAGAAACAAGTGACATAACCTAGAGAGCGCATATCAAAGATCTAGACGTACAGACACAAAGCCGATAACCCTATTACGCGGTTATCGGCTCTCTCATATTTCAGGCATTGACTCCATATATTTAGCATGCTAAATATAGAAGGAGGTTACATTAGATTCTTCTCCATTTGTTGCATAAGTTGTCTTAAAATCAGCCGATCTTCCGTCGATATTGAATGTAACAATTTCTCCTGCTGTTCTCTCCACTTGATATCGACCGGCTTCTCTAATTCTTTGCCTTTGTCCGTTAGAAAAATACGCATGATCCTTGCATCTTGTACATCACGTTTACGATATATAAATCCGTTCTGCTCCAGGGATTTAACCATGTTCGTTACCGTTGGTGGTTCGCATTTCAAGTGTTCACATAATTGCATTTGTGTTACCCCATCACCCAACCACAGACGATATAACAAATTATCTTGACCTACATACAGATTAAGCTCCCTAAGAGACTCACTATAATTTCGACGCATTTGGGAGGAAATCCGATCTAACGACTGTCGAATATCACAATCTACTGCATCTGTCATGAATTATCCCCTCCTGTCGTCCAAATAATATTTAGTAGACTAAATTTATCACGATAAATTACAGTTGTCAATTTAACTTAGAGCTATCGCCTATTGGGGGGCAACTCTAAAGTTCAGGAAGTTTGGCTTTGTCGTAAAATTTATTTTTATCAAATCCTAGTCCATCACTTGAAGCTGAATACTTCATCATAGGTTGCTAACTTCTCTTGATCTAGAGATTGACGGATTGTAATATGAAGTGCGACACCTACTGGAAATAAGTAAAAAAGGGCCCATGGCCGGATTCGTGTAGAATGAAGTCACCACAACAAACATTCACACAAGGAGAATCGACCATGAGCTACAGACATCTTAGCATAATCGAACGCAGCAAGCTATAAATCCTCCACCAACAAGGCAAAAGCTCGAGAGCCATTGCAAAAGAACTGGGGAGACTCCCGCCGACGATTTGTCGTGAGTTAGATCGTGTTGCTACATCGTCCGTATTCCTCTTGGCAATGCGGCTCCCACGAGAATGCGAATGGCTTATTACGAGAGTTCCACCCCAAGGGTACAGATTTCGCTCAAGTAGAGGATGAAGAACTCGCACACTCACTCGATCTAATGAATCACAGACCACGAAAATGCTTGGGTTGGAAGACGGATCACGAATCTTTCACAAAGGAACTGTCTCACTTGGTTTGACAATCCGTCATTTGCTATAGACTTTAAATGAGACATAGCTTGGTAACAATGAAACCGACAGTCATAGAAGGATGAAATTAATGGTCTGTTGCTGCTTGATTCGCCATATCGTTAAGTTGCGTTACAAAAGCTCCTTCATTTGGGCCTTGATTATCACGAATCATTTTCGCTTGTTCCACTAGAATCTCTTCAGCATCCGTACCGAGTAATCTTATTGTCTCTTTAATGAATGCTTCAAGTGGCATCGCATGCGGATCGTCACTAAGACCTGTCATGAGTTCTGTTTGAACCCCAGGTGGTATGATTTCTAATACTTTTACGGTTGTATCTTTAAGCAAATAACGTTGTGATAAGGTATAGGAATGGAGCGCTGCCTTGGTCGCCGAATACACCGCAGTCGCTGCGTACGGAATAAACCCGATCGCAGAAGTCGTATTAATGATCACAGCTTCTTCTTTAGACTTCAAATGTTCGATTAATGAGGACGTCATTCGAATGGGTCCAAGCAAGTTTGTTGAGACCGTTGAAACCAGAACCTCTTCGTTAATCACACCTGCAGCCTCATCGAAAAGCATGATGCCGGCGTTATTAAGTAAGACATTCAAATCAGGGAAGTCCCGAATAAGTTGTTTAGCGGTCGCCTCAATACTGGAAAGATCCTGTATGTCCAGTTCAACTGCAGACATTCCGGGATTAGCACTTAGCACTTCCTCCAGACGCTCTTTTCTTCTACCCGAGATGATTACTTTGTTTCCAAGGTTGTGTAAAGCTTCTGCCAACGCACGTCCAATTCCTGAACCGCCGCCTGTAATGAAGATCGTGTTTCCTGTAAGTTTCATTTAAAACCCCTCCAAATATTTGTTTTTTTATTACTTTGACATTGTTATGAAAGCGGTACTTACTATTAACCTTGCACTTTAAAGTTTCTGAATGGACTAACCACCTTCTTCGTATTATACTATTACAACAGCAGTTGCTTTAGTAGTTCAATTGTATCCGGAACACCATTGAGGAACAACCAACAATACGAGCCATTCGTTGCTTTAAAAAGGAGCTAGATTCATGGGACTTAAAGTAAGAAATATTCGTACAACTCGAACAAGAGAATCCATTTTTGAGTCACTTTTTGAACTGATGGAAGAAAAAGATTTTGATAAAATCACAATACAAAATTTAACGGAACGGGCCCAGATCAATAGGGCAACTTTCTATGCTCATTTCCAAGATAAATATGAATTGTTGGATGAGATTATAAGAAAATCAGCGGAAGAACTTATTCAACAGCATACTAATGGTGTGTGTGCATTTACAAAAGACAATATGATGCAATTAGTATTCGCGGCATTTGAGTATCATCAACAAGTCAAAAAGAAATGTCGCCGGAACTATAACAAAATTATTCCTCTACTCTCTTCAAAATTAGTCATTGCACTAAAGCATTATTTGAATCTTTGTATGCAGGAAATATACTCTGATGAACGTACTTTGTACGTACAAATCTATGCCAACATGATTAATGAAGCAGTTACTCTGCATACTGCTGAACAAACTAAACTAACAGAACAAAGTATAGCAGAGCATGTTGTTCAAATGATGCACCTGGACTAATCGAAAAAGTGAGCCGTAGTTACGTTACAGCAGCTACGGCTTTTCTACTGTGAGCTATCGCCTACTAGGGCAGCTCTAAGGTGAAAAAAGTTGGCTCCGTCTGAAACCTATTTTTTGGCAAATCCTTGCTTGTTCAAATAGTCCATTATTTGAGGCTGAATACTTCTCTGGAGATGGTCCTGGATGTGGTCACTCCATCCTTTTACTTTTTTCACGCTGAAAGGGGCTTTCGTCGGTCGATTTTCATAATACTTCAACATCGTCTCATCATAGGTAGCTAATTTCTCTTGATCAAGAGGTTGATACTGATTTTCAAGTAATACCATGGATTGAGGCAGCCGAGGTTTCAGCTCAGGTTTATCTCCAGCTGGATGACCAATGCATAGCCCCACTAAAGGAATCACATATTTCGGTAAACCCAATACGTCGGATAGCTCATTAATATTTGCTCTGACAGCACCAATATACACCCCACCGAGTCCCATGGATTCGGCAGCGGTTAACGCATTCTGTGCCATCAGTCCGGCGTCAAATGAACCAATTAACAAAAAATCAATATATTCGATATCCACTTCCGGAGCAATTTGATGATTGCGGTTGAAATCTGCGCAGAAGATCCAGAACTCTGCTGCTTCTTCAATATAGGGTTGATCGACACAGAGATGTCTGACTTTTTTTCGAAGAACTGGATTTGTGATTCGAATAATGGACACAGCCTGTAGAAGACTGAACGATGAAGTTTGATTAGCTGCCTGAAAGATTGCATCTATTTGCTCCTCGGTCAAGGGTTGAGATGTATAAGAACGAAACGATGTATGGTTATGAAGCAATTCAAGCGTATGATTCATTTAAATCCTCTCCTCTATTCGTTTATTCCATATTCCCGCATTCCGTATTCGTACGGCACGCTCATATTCTCGCGTAGTGTTTTTCCTTCATATTCCTTGTGGAACAAACTGCATTACATCCAGTGCTTTGAACTGACGGGCGATAATAATTAGCCTGCTAAATAAATGTTAAATGATTTTGTTCTGTTTAATGACATTGACACCATCATAAATTCATTTGTTAAATGTGCAAAGAGGGCAATATGGATGAACATAGTACAACTTTTTGTACCTTTAGATTAGGAGTGATCGCAAACAGTCAAGAATCCGCAGCTGCAGGTACCTGATCACCGCTGATTCGAGTTTTTAAGCATTAAAAATATTGACGTTCACCGGTCTGTGATGATTTTTCAACGGCATCCAGTAATTGATGAAGCTTCACCGCATCCGCGAATGTAGGTGCTAAGGTAGTACCTTCTTGAATATCTTGCGCGAATTTACGATAAGCCTGAGCCATATTCAGAACAAATCCGGAGTCATTTTTTAGAGATTGTGGGCCCCAGTAATAGGCATCGGGAATGGTTAGTTCACGAAGCTCGTTGTCCGTAGATCCTGCGCCGCGTAATTGGTGTGATCCGAATTGAATGGATGCAGGCGCACTCAACACGATTGTGCCCTTATCTCCGAAAATTTCAAGCGTTAGTCCTGTCTGATGTTTGACTCCACCTTGAATATGAACACTGGCTGCGGCACCACTCGTTAATTTTCCAGTAATCAGTATTTGATCATCTGTCGTCTTCTTGATGACTTTCTGAATATCCACCAATTCGACTTCTGGAAACTGCTGTGCTGTGAGCGCAGAAAGTTCGGTAAAGTCCCCAAGCATGTAGGTAAATGCATCCAGATTATGTCCACCTACAATGGTCAGCAAGTTCCCTCCAATCTTCCGGTCAAATAGATACGCAGTGGACTTGTCACCAACGCCACCCATACCGTCAATCGAGATTTTCAGATTGGCAGACAACACTTTCCCTACATAACCTTCTGCCAATAAATCTTTCACATACTGAACGGCCGGGGCTTGTCTCGCCTGTAATCCAATCGCATTTGGCAACTTTGCGGATGCAACCCATTCCTGCATTTCAAGTGCTTCACCTGTATTGGATCCCAGTGGCCATTCGCAATAGATCGGTTTTCCAGCAGGCGCGATGGCTTTAACGGCGTTATAATGTTCCTTGACGTTAATACTGACGACGACCATGTCCACCTCAGGATGTTGAGCCAGCTCCTCCATGTTATCAAAGCCGTGATCTGCAGAGAATGCTTCTGCACTCTTCTTTGCACTCGCCATATTGCTTGTCCCTACCGCTATAAGCTTCAACTCCTCCAATTGCTCGATGGCTGGAATATGTGTACCTCTGGCCCACCCGTTATTTATGGAAGCCCCTATGATTCCTGTACGAATTTTTTTACTCAAAGCAAAACATCTCCTTTTTCAACTTTTGTATATTTATGTTTAGGGTAAGGTAAACCTAAGTTCCCCCGGAGTGTGTCATCTTCATATTCCTTGCGGAATATGCCTTTATCTTGCAATATGGGAACAACCCATCGGATAAAGTCCTTAAATCCTGCAGGATGATCTTGTCTAATGAGCAATATATCCATGACGCCTTCTCGATACCAATGTTCGATTTGTTCGGCAACATGCTCTGCCGATCCTATCAACTCAGGTTTAGGCATTCGATAACCTTTAGGCATCCATGATTCGATTTCCCTTAGCTTTTCCAGGGCTTCTTTTTCCGTTCTACCAACGATCGGGTTGTGAGAAGGCATCATTAATAGGTCATGTGGTGAACGCCCATGATTTTGCACTTTACGTTTAATTTCAGCAGTGAATGCTTTGAGATATTCTAAATCATGTCCAGGCGCCATGATAACTTCGGCATGCTGCGCAGCAATATCCATAAACTCCGGGGAAGTACCCGCTTGAAAGACAACGGGTCTACCTTGTCTTGATCGACTGATATTAAGGGGACCCTCTACGGAAAAGTAATTCCCGGTATAGTATAGTGGATGCATTTTACTCGGATCATAAAATATCCCACGTTCCTTATCACGTATAAAGGCATCGTCTTCATACGAATCCCAGAGGCCTTCAACAATCTCTAGAAACTCTTTTTGCATGGGATAAAGATCTGCTTTCCTTAAATGGGAGCGACTGTAATTGGCTAATCCTCCAGGATTTGATGTAATTGCATTCCATCCTGCTCGACCCTTGCTAATCTTGTCGAGTGAGGCGATTTGTCTGGCAACCGTAAATGGATCAGCATATGAAGTCGCTATTGTTGCGGCTAAGCCAATAGAGTGCGTGACCATACTTAGTGCAGACAAAATGGATACGCCCTCAAACATACTTAGGTAGTGTGGGATCATGCCAGGTCCAATATGACTTACATCTGCCAAGAAAATGAGATCGAACTTTGCTTTTTCAAGTTGAATGGCTTTTTTTACATAGTACTCTATATTTTCACTGGCATCTGCTGGAATATCGGGGTGTCTCCAACCCGTGTAATTCCAACCCACGCCATCAATAATTCCTCCTATTTTAAGCTTTCTTTCTTCCATTTTTGAATGCTCTCCTTTTCACGAGCTCACTTATTTTCCTGTGATAAGCCCAATTCCTTAGCTAATAATTCATGCCCTTTCTTGCGGCTCTCTTGATTGGGATAAAAGTCTGCAATCATGATTTCATCCACTAAACTTGCTTTCGAAAGCTGACTGAGCTGCTCTGCAACTTGTCCAACACTTCCCAATCACAAAGCGAGCTTTATTACGTTCCCTAGCCAGCTCTTCATGAGGCGTGTATATGTGATTTTTGGCTTCTTCCGGTGTAGGGAATGTAAGGTTTCTTGTCCCTGTGCTCATCTGTGCCCATATTAACTCCGCTGGTCCTGCGATATATTTAGCCTCTTCTTCCGTTTCAGCTGTAATAATGATCGTCGCTAACATACTTTCGGGTTCAGTTAAATAGGTCGAGGGTTTAAAATTCAAACGATAAGCCCTTAACATAGGAATAGCCCGTTGTGGTGCTAAGTGAGCTGCAAATACAAACCCTAATCCCTTTTCCGAGGCAAAATGTAATCCACCCTCACTAGATCCCAGCATAAACATATCCGGAACCATTGAATGATCCCCCGGAGGATGGATGTGACTAAATGGGTGGTTGTCTTTAAAATCACGACCAAAGAAAGAAAGCAAATTATTTAATTGCTCTGGAAAATCATTCACCTCCATTAACTCCTGAGATCTTAACAATGCCCACATGGTTCTGTCATCCGTTCCCGAAGCTCTGCCAATCCCGAGGTCAACACGCCCTGGATATAATCCTTCGAGAAGCGTAAAGTTCTCCATCACTTTCAAGGGGCTGTGATTCGGCAACATGATTCCTCCAGAACCTACTCGAATGCTTTTAGTATGAGCTGCTGCATGCAGACTCAGTAAGTCTGGTGAAGTACTCATCAAGGTTGTTGTGTTATGGTGTTCAGTGAACCAATATCTGTTGAACCCCCACTGTTCTGCTAATTGAACCATTTCTGTCACGTTCTTAAGACTTTCCGCAGCCCCAGTTCCGTTATAGATATGAACAAAGTCCAAAATCGAAAGCTTAGTCCGTTTGCTGTATTCACATCAGTTACTCCTCTTTCTATGCTATATTCATTATTTAGCTTGCTAACTATAGGATTAAAAAATATAATGATTACTTAGCCTACTAACTATAAAACCAAAATGAGTTTATACTTTTTACACTTTAGCCAAACTAAAATGCTTTTGTTTTGGTTGTTGATCCAATCATAAGTGTATCCGTTTCGTTTGCAAAGAGGGCAATTTAAATGAACATAGTACATCTATTTGTACCTATAGATCAGGAGTGATATCAATGAGGGTTTGTAATGATGGATTTGAACAAGAGTTTATGAATGAAAAAAGTGATATGTACGCGATAGCCTTTACCCAGAATGTTCTTTCTGGACGTTGGAAGTATTTTATATTATGGTTTTTAAAAAGTGAAACACGTCGTTATACCGATATCAAAAAATTTCTTGGAAATCTATCTCAAGGCTCTCTAACGAAGCAGCTTAAAGAGTTGGAGAATGATGGTGTTATTAAACGTGATGTTTATCCGGAAGTTCCTCCGCGTGTAGAGTACTCGTTAACAGACAAGGGAATGAAGTTACTCCCGGTCCTTAAAAAGATGGAAGACTTCGGTAAAGAATTTGGTGATAAAATTTGATATGAGGGTAGTTCCTGTCAGAGCTTGTAACTCTTAAACTCTACCCTCCCTGATTTCGGACTAGAGAAATTGACCCTTCTCATTTAGTTTCATACTTTGTCCTTTAACAGCCTGTGTTACATTTCCCAGCGTCAGATTGATTTTTATGTTTCTTCCATCCAAACATCCCGAAAGCAATAATAAAAATTTAACTTAAGTTACCTGCTAGCGTAGTAATCCATCGTCCTAATGGCCACTCTAGAATGTTTGTATTTACGGAATTAGAGCCAACTGTCCCATGAAAGTGAAGTTCAAGCCTATTTCTACAGACGGAGTTTGGACAAAACATTGGGAGATTTGTCACGTTGACTTATTATCGGCTCCTCTTTATAATTCGGACATCGAGAGCCAAGGCAGACAATGCTTGAGACGAATGCCAATACGATGTCTAATCCATGGATCTTGGTCTTTAAACAAACTCAAATATGAAAGATGTGAAGGAATTATGAGTAAACAGAAATTATACTACGGTAAAGATATCGAAGTGATGTTTAATTCTGAGGTATGCATCCATTCCGGTATTTGCGTAAAGGGCCTTCCTGGTGTTTTTGATTTGAGCAAGCGTCCTTGGATTAATCTCGATGGCGATACGTCGGAGGCAATTGCTCGGCATATTGACACATGTCCAAGCGGAGCGCTGACGTATAGACGCCTGGAAGACGAATATTCAACAAGGAAAGAGGAATGAAGCATGCATAGCGTAGAACATGAAACTGCTAATAAACGATTTCTTATTCAAGATAACGGTGGCATTGCTGCAGTAATGACGTATGTAATCTCAAGTCCGGAGCTTTACATTATTGATCACACATTGGTCGAAAATGCTTACCGGGGACAAGGACTTGGCGATAAGCTTCTCGAAGCCATGGTGGAATACGCGCGGGAAAACGGTATTAAGATCTTACCCTTATGCCCGTTCGCCAAGGGACGTTTCGACCGTATCCCCGAATACGCGGATGTTCTCAATAAATAACAATCTAATTACGAGTAATAAGGGAAAAGAGCCTGAGAGTACGAGGATTTCTTCGTCCCTTTCAGGCTCATCTGCAGTATCGCTCCATTTACCCTAAGTTACCCCTTTTTCAAGCCCCACCCCAGCCGCCGTCACGGTTTCAACTGCTTAATGTGGATGACAAGATTTGATAGAAACGTTCCTTATCTACTTCGCGAGAAATTTCCACGTTTCCATTTTGAGCTGCTCTAAATGAAGTGCCTCCCATAAAGGTTTCCTCACTGGTTTCAACGCGAACAAAACCTTTTTCAAATTGACAAACATCAGGATGAAAAATACAAACTGCGGCCAATGGGTCATGTAATGTCAGCTTATTCGAACTTTCAAGCCACGAATGGCCAAAATCAAATACTGCTTTCATCAAATCGGAATTCGCTAGAAAAAGTTCTCCCGCCTTTGCTGCCTCTATGGTCAATTTGTCTGTGATTTCAAGCGTAATGGCCCGGTTGATCGCTACTTTGGAAGAAAAAACAATTTGGGATGCGAGCGGATCAGCCCATGAGTTCCAATTGTAGTAGGCTTCAGGCAATTCTTCTTGACCAAAATATCCATTCATCATATAAAGTCCTTTTAACAGGGACGCGGCGTCGGGATATGTGTTAAATAGCGTTGCAATATTGGTCATGTTTCCAATACCGAGTAACACAATCTCATGTGGATTAGCCTTGATCATCTCATACATAAATGCAGGCGCATCCGATTTTTCATAGATATCGTGTTCCCAGTTTGGCAATGCCGCCGCACCATCCGGGGTCGGATATACAGGGACAGGCTGCAATGTTGTATCCAACCCAGCAATGATCGGAATATCCTTCTTAACGGTTTTACAAATTGCATCATCAATATCTCCGCCAATATCTGTGTCAAGCAGTACTTTTTCCATTTATTGATCCTCCTCTATTATAAATTAGCTATACAAGAGTACATTGCAAATCCCCATACTGCACCTCCGAGATTTATTATTATTCAGTTTATCATAAATCATTGAAAAGAATCGGTACAAGCTCTCGTCCTCAACAGCTAGGTGGGACAAGAACTTGTACCGATAAAATAAAAGTGTAGCTAGCAGTGACTATGATTGGCTGAGCCATTCAGCCTCCAACGCATCCCAGTTTGGCGTAGGCACATCCGACCTGGTCCTCCACTCGGCAAATGCCTCATTTAACGCCTTGAGCTCCACTGCCGTTCCATCAATCAACCGGCTAACCGGGAGTGCGAAGAAAAGCTTCAGGGCCAAGTGGACTAAGCGTGGATAGCCGGTAATCCAGGACGCTTGCCCCACAGGGGTCAACGGGAACCCCAATGAATTCAGTACACGGAAGCCCTCCCCCATCGCCGCCACCAACTGACGTATTCGCTTGTCATCACGGACAACCTGTTTCATTTGGAAGCGATGAAACAGAATGACCATGTTCATGGGTACGACCAACACCATGTGATTTTTCAGCCAGGCATCGATCTGATCATGATCATTGAGTTTGTACTTGGTTCGCATGAATGCCTGCTCCAGTAGGGAGCGGAAAGTAATGGGTCCGTCCAATCCCCCGATGACCATCTGCCCGTGGCCGCCACGAATGCAAATGACTTGCCCGTTAGCACGTGTACCAGCGGTAGTCTGGAATCCAAATGCGACCTGCTTGGGTGACCGACCAGACTTGCTCAGATAGTCCTGCATGGCATAGGTATCCATATTGTTGCCGACCAGTACGATATGGCGACTATCGTTGTCGGCGAGGATCGGCAGCACTGCCCCGAAGTCCGAATATTTCATCACGACGAAGATCAAGTCATACGCATCACCCGGCTCCAGTGTACGAATCACACGAACTGGATCTACGGTTGTCTTGCGTTGAAGGTAATGCCGGATGACCAGCCCCTCATTTTCCAGTTCCTCCGCTCGTTTTCCTCTTGCCAACACGGTCACGTCATGACCGCCGCGTATGAGGACATGCGCCAGATAGCTTCCCTGGACACCTGCACCGTACACGAGTATGTTCAATAACATCCCCTCCTCTTATAATTAACAGTTGTTGAATATCTAACACCTGTGTACTACAATCAAGTTATCATTGGGACGGATACAAGCGCAATGGCTAATCGCATTCGCTTTTGTTGAGAAATCAACAATGGACACAGGATCTGTTCAAGAAAGAGGTGAAAATCATGGACCGACGCATCGTGCGATCAAGACAAATGATTATGCAGGCGTTCATCGAGCTGTTGGGGGAGCAAGATTTTGAGAGGATCACCATTCAAGGGATTGCGGATCGGGCCAATGTCAACCGCGGAACGGTCTACTTGCATTTTACAGACAAATATGACCTGCTGGAACAGAGCGTGGAGACGTATCTGATGATGCTTGCTGACAGCTGTGTGCTGGAGGAAGAGGCAGCCACTGAACTGTCCCGTGACCTGCTGATTCGTACGTTCACGTATCTAAAGGAGCATGCAGCGATCTATGGCGTTCTGATCACTAACAAAGGCATTCCGACTTTCAGACACCGTATGACACAGATGATTGAGAGGAATATAACCGTGGTGGTGAACCATATGAAGCTGGAAACCGATATCCACAGGGATGTGTTGGCGCAATTCTTATCCGTTTCCGTTACGGGGTTGATTGAGTGGTGGGTCGTCCAATCCATGCCGTATACGCCAGAAGAGATGGTCGAACAGATGACTAAGATTCTGGAAGCAAGACTGCAGCTATGGTGAACCTATTCACCCGAACTTAAGAGGAGCGATTCTTCGTGCATTTGAGGGGCCTGCAAGGGTTGCGCATTGGAGAAGGCCCGCAAGGGATATACCATGCGGGCCTTCAAGCTACATCTTCAGTAGTATGCAGCTTGTAATTGACCTTGAACCAATGACTCCAAACTGCCCTAATCACTTGCTGGGCATGGAGCGAGGATCCTCGAAGAGGCGCCGCTCTGGGCATTCACGTTTGGGCGCTGAGCGCGTATACTATCGGGAAATGATTTTGATTCGCGGAGGAGTCGACGTGGGATACTACGTAATGGTAGAGCCGGGGGTAAAGCTCTATGTGGAGGACATCAACCCGGCAGGAAGCAAGACGATCATATTTCTTCATGGCTGGCCGCTCAGCCATGACCAGTTCGAATATCAGTTCAACGTGCTGCCGGGTATGGGCTACCGCTGTATCGGCATTGACTGGCGTGGCTTCGGCAAGTCAGACCGGCCCTACGGGGGTTATAATTTAGAGCGGCTTGCGGACGACATCCGCGCCGTCGTTGAGGAGCTGCAGTTGAAAGATTTCGTGCTCGCCGGACATTCGACCGGAGGCGCGATCGCGATTAAATACGTCGTACGTTACAATGGCGGCGGCGTATCCAAGCTCGTGCTGATCGATGCGGCAGCGCCGCGTGGCTTCACCAAGGAGACGGCCGCGCAGCTGCTGAAGGAGACGTTGAACGACCGGGCGAACATGATGCTCGGCGTGACGGACATTTTCTTCTTCCGGTACATCACCAAGCCATTCTCGGATTGGTTCAATCGCATGGGCATGCAGGCCGCCGGCTGGTCGACAGCCGCGATCATCGTTATGCTGCGGGACTTCGATTTGAATGCCGACCTGTCTCGCATCCAGGTACCGACACTGATCGTGCATGGCATTCACGACCAAGTCATTCCATTCAGCCAGGCGGAGGAGATGCATCGGAAAATTCCCCATTCGCAGCTCGTGCCGTTCATGTACAGCGGCCACGGCTCGTTCTACGATGAACGTGACAAATTTAATCAGCTGATACAGGAGTTTGTCGGGACTGCGCGGCGATGAACTCCTCGCCGCGCAATAGCATGACGACAGGCCAGTTGAGAAAACGACATTGTAGCCAGAATCGATCTTAACTGTCTGATAATAAGGATAGTCCACCGACCCGGGACAAGAACTATCTCCTAATTGTTCGATTTCACAATGGATACATAATCTTTTAACAAAGTTTTGGGAACCGTCTCAATCAATTCCTCAACGGACCAAGGTCCGTCACTTTTCTTGATCATGCTTACTTCCAGAGGCTCCGAATAAAGCGTTACTCGACCATCCCCAGTTACCGAGAAAACAGCACGGGATGGATTGTACTTGGCCTGCTTCTATATGTGAATCACCGAATGAGATCTGCATCAGTCCACAACTCATTGCCTGAGGTTGAAGAGGCGATGTGAGCGGAATATGCTATCAGTAACACAAGCCAACCACGCAAACGAGACTTCTTTGCAGGTTGGCTTTGTTGCATTATGCCCTCTATAACTTCCCTCATTGACAGAGCGATGACAAAGTGGTGTATTTAACATATACAACTTGCTAATTATTTACAATTGAAACTATTATTACACATTCTCATTTTAGGATCGAAGGAGGAGCATAATGAATACACAGCCTGAGCAAGCACGGCACATTATCCGATTTTGCCAGGGACAGTTAAGTCAGGTAGAGGACACCATCGCTATGGAACACCCGGTAACGATTAAGATTAACGGCGAGGAATTTGTAACCCTAGTCTGTACACCAGAGTTCATCGAGGATATGGTCATCGGCTATCTCGCCTCCGAGGGGATTATACGCAATATTCAGGACATCCAGCGTATTTGGACCCAGGAGGAGGAAGGCTTCGTGCATGTCACGACGAATCGCTGGAATCCCCTGCATCGGCAGCTGTTCGCCAAGCGGTACGTCACCTCCTGCTGCGGCTCGGGGCGTCACAGCTTCGTGTACGTCAACGATGCACGCACTGCCAAGCATACCCATGGCGAACATATTGAATTATGCTATGCCGATTGCTTCCGCTTGATGAATACGGTACTGTCTGGAACCGAGCTGTTCCAGCACACTGGCGGCGTTCACACTGCAGCACTATGCAGTAATAAGGACGTACTGCTGACCCGCAGTGATATTGGGCGCCATAATGCACTGGATAAGATCTTGGGACACTATCTGCGACAGGGACTGACCCCCAAGCACAACACGATCGTGCTCAGTGGAAGAATCTCTTCGGAAATATTGTTGAAGGCCTCTAAGCTCGGAGCGGAAATCGTCTTGTCCAAATCCGCTCCGACCAGTCTTGCGATCGATCTGGCTGATGAGCTGGGTATAACCGCAGTCGGCTTCATCCGGGCAGATGTCTGCAACGTATACAGTCATCCCGAGCGAATTACAGCTGATTAGCAGGCAAGTATGAGCCGTTTAAGAGAATTCGCGCAGTGACGGAAGTCTGTAAGCCACCTGTGTCAGCAAGCGATGAGCTATCCTTAAGCTGCTGATAAGATTTAAATGTACTAATGAGATCCTATAAGATACCATGAGACATGATGAGAATACCATGAAATACGGTAGAAAATCGTACGATACAGCTAGCAATAAAAAATCCCCTAACAACGCATAAATGCGACTTGTTGGGGCCTCTTTTCTATTTTCTTTTCATATATAACTCGCTAGAACCGCAAATCCCGCTCACCGCTTCGAATTCGCTCCAGCTGTCTCATGGTAGCCTTTCTTACACCTTCCTTAGGGATGCTCTCAAGATTGTCGCGAATAATCTGCTCTCCCAGCTCCTTCATCTCCTCATCCGCGTAATCGAGCAAATATTCCAGCAGCGTCATCAGTGAATTCGGCTGACATACATTGTGGATCTGTCCAGACTTGGCCAGCTGCATGAAGCGGTCCCCGGTACGGCCCTCGCGGTAGCAGGCTGTGCAGTAGCTGGGAACATAACCATCCCTGCATAGCGCCTTAACGATCTCGAGCGGCGATCGGTGGTCGCCAAGCGTGAACTGAGATATCTGCTCCTTGTCTTTGTTGACGCTGTAGCCCCCTACGCCTGTAGCAGAGCCAGCGCTAATCTGTGAAATGCCCAGCTGAATAACCCGGTCACGGAAGCCAGAGTCTTCCCGTGTGGACAAAATCATGCCGGTATAGGGAACGGACAAGCGCAGAACGGCCACAATCTTGGCGAATTCGTGGTCATTGACCAGATAAGGATAGTTGTCCAGATTGACATTTTCGGCCGGACGTAGGCGAGGAACGGAGATTGTATGGGGGCCGCAGCCGAACGCCTCCTCCAGATGCTCCGCATGCTTCAACATGGCGATCGTATCGTATTTGTGATCGTATAGACCGTACAGAACACCGATGCCGACATCATCGATTCCCGCGCGCATCGCTCTATCCATGGCGGTCGTATGCCAATCATAATCCCGCTTCGGACCATTGGGATGATAATGGCGGTAGCTGGGCCGATGGTAAGTCTCCTGGAATAGAATATACGTGCCGATTCCTGCCGCAGCCAAACGCCGATAATTCTCCTCTGTCGTGGCAGCAATATTGATGTTGACACGCCGAATTTGACCGTTATCCAACCTCGTCTCATAGATGGTACGAATGCAGTCGAGCACATAGTCTATGGAGCAGTGACGTTCGTCCTCTCCAGCCTCCAGCACAAGCCTTTTGTGACCAAGTGCTTGCAATACACGGACTTCCTCCGCGATATTGTCGGCGCTCAGGCGACAGCGCTCCAAGTCTGAGTTGGAATGCTTGTAGCCGCAATAGACACAATTGTTGACACAATGATTGCTTATATACAGCGGAGCAAAGAGAACGATTCGGTTACCGTAAATTTGCTCCTTAATCTGCCGTGACACCAGGAACACCCGCTCCAATGTCTCCTCATCCTCCACATGCAGTAGCACAGCTGCTTCCATAGAGCTGAGCCCCTTGCATGCGCCTGCCCGGTCCAGTATATCCTCAACCAATGCACGATCCTGCACTGCTTCTGCTCCATAGCGAAGAGCGGCAATAATGTCCTCATCCTGAATAAAATCTGCCGGGCGGTGCTCATCAAGCTTGCTCACAATGATTCACTTCCTTCTATTAATGTAGGAATGTGATATAGGGATACATCTTCCGTCAAATCCCGGCTGTTACACTATCTCGGCTACTATGCCAATGTGTATGTCGGGCCCCTGCTTCACACTTGCCCTTCTATGGAAAGAACGGAGCGATAGTCTGTCCGCTTTGGTCCAGGTATTTCAGACTATCTCCGCGTCCCATATCCATATAGAGTCCAATGGCTTCAATCCGCCGCTCCAGGCAGAAGCGACATTGTGCTGATTCGTCTCCGGTGCAGATTTTGTTGTTATAGAGCATGTATTTGGAGCGCACGGACATCGGTGATAGATTCGGCATGACGACATTGGCACCAGCCAGCAGCGCCAGCTCCCGGCCTTGCGGGTGGGCAGTACCCATCGCCGTCGTAGCCGGAATCAGTGCCTGAGGAACAAGCAGTCGGGCCAGTGCAATCATGTCAAGGGTACGCTCCACCGTACCAGGCGGCATATCCCTAAGGGGGGTTGCTTCATGTGGCAAAAAAGGGCCGATCCCGATCATATCCGGCTGCAGCTCCTGTACATACAGCAGGTCCTCAGCCAAGTCGGCTGAAGTCTGTCCTGGCAGACCGACCATGAAGCCGGCCCCGATCTGATAGCCGATGCTCTGAAGGGCGTGCAGCCGCTCGCGTCGTTGCTCGAATTGCATTGTCGGGTGCAGAGCATTGTATAACGCACGCGATGCAGTCTCATGGCGCAGCAAGAATCGATCGGCTCCGGCCTCGAACAGCCGAGTATAGCATTCATCGCTTCTCTCGCCGATGGAGAGCGTGACGGCCGCGTCTGGATGGGACTGCTTGATTGAGCGTATCAGTTCGGCCAGTCTGTCGGTTGTGTACCAAGCATCCTCGCCGCTTTGCAGGACGAAGGTTCGGTAGCCGAGCCTATAGCCCTCATCGCAGCATTCCATGATTTCCTGAAGCGACAGACGGTAACGGCTCAGTTGCTTATTACCTGAACGCAGCCCACAATACATGCAGTTTTGCTTGCAAATATTAGAGAATTCAATCAGCCCACGCACATATACGCTACTGCCATACATGGATACACGTACGCGATGGGCCATATGCCGCAATTGCTGATGCACAGACTCATCAAGAGAGTCAATCAGCGCAATCAGCTCGAGTCTGCTTAGTGTGCCTTGACTGCCAAGCTTGGTTATGAGGTTATTCGTTTGACCGTCCCTCCATTCCTAGATCAGCATTTTGCATATTTCGATTAGGGCGTGTACGCAAACGATCCCGAAGGACTATAGTGCGAAATTTCGCTCCGAGCAAAAGAGTCCTTACTTTCTTGCAGAAAGCTTTCAGCTTCGCTTCTCTAGGACTTCTTTTGCTCTTTCGCTTCCCGCTTCTTGTACAGATTTGCGTGCTGGCCCTAGTAATGCTATCCAGTGCAATTATTGTGGATTGAACACAGGCTCATCCCAGGCCAATCGCGCCTCAGGGAACATCTCAATAGCTCGCGGGAACACTCCCTGCACATAGGCGATGAACATTCCGTAATTCACTATGGGGACACCGGCAACTGCGGCCGCAGCCTGGCGATTCAGCATGGCCTGGCGATTCAGCATGCATGCGCCACAGTGGACAATGAGGGCAAAGGAGTCCAGAAATGGTGGCAGTTCACCACCTGATGCGTGCTCAATACGCAGCTTCTTGCCGCTCCGCTCCCGCAACCAGCGAGGGATCTTCACCGTACCGATATCATCGCATTGACGGTGGTGAGTGCAAGCCTCGGCAACCAGGACCCGATCCCCCTCCTTCAGGGCGCTTACCGAGCGTACTCCCTTGACGAGCTGCGGCAGGTTCCCCTTGGCTCTGGCGAGCAGGATCGAGAACGATGTAAGCGGCACATCCAAGGGCGTATCCGCAGCCGCCTTCATGAATACCTGAGAGTCCGTAATGACGAGGCTGGGCCTGCGGCCTAATGAAGCCAGTGTATGTGCGAGCTCATGCTCCTTGGTCACTACAGCCGTGGCATCACATTCCAAAATGTCACGAATCACCTGCTGCTGCGGCAGTATCAGCCTTCCCTTGGGTGCAGCCTTGTCAATCGGAACGACTAGCACCGCCAGCTCCCCTGGCCGTAACAGATCGCCTACGAGACGGAAGCGCTCCTCCTCCTGAGCTGCTAGTCTGACAGCCATCGCCTGCTTCAGCTTGGCAATGCCACTATGAGTGAGGCTGCTCACCGCGTGCCGCTCCAGCTCGGAGCTTGCCCCCAGCTCTCGCACGATGCTATCGCAGCGCTGCTGCAGTGCAACTGGCCCACCATCTATGCGATCTACCTTGTTTATGACAAGCATGATGTGGGGGACCGCTGCCTTCAATCTGTGCATAAGATCCTGCTCCAGCATATCAACACCATACTCTGGATCAATGACCAACAGCGCCATATCCGTCTTCTGCAGTATGCTTAGCGCGGCGCGTGAGCGTTCATTGCCCAGCACACTGCGATCATCCAGTCCAGCGGTATCGATGAACACCACCGGACCAGCCGGCAGCAGCTCCATGGCTTGATAGACCGGGTCCGTCGTCGTCCCGCTTACCGGGGATACGATGGCTGCTGTGTGCCCACAGATCGCATTAATCAGGCTTGATTTCCCCGCATTACAGCGCCCGAACACGGCAATGTGCGGCCGCTGGCCGCGCGGCGTGTGATTCATGCTCAAGCGGCTCAAATCGTTCCCTCCTCTGCCCTACAGACCAGCTCGTTCTTCTCTCTCGAATGCCCAGGAATGCCAGGGCTCGTCACAGCGTATGGGCTCAGCACCTGACGGATCTGCTCCGGTGTCATTAGCCCTTGCTCCAACAACAGCTGCTCCAAAGGACGACCTGACGAGACAGCAGCGCCGTGCAGCTTAGCGGCTATGTCGTAGCCGAGATACGCCACTGTGGCTGCCGCCAGCACACCTGAACGTTCCAGATGCTCTCGGCAGCGCTCGTCGTTCAGTGTCAAGCCTGCAATACAGCGCTCCTGGAACAAGGGGACGGCGTGGATAAGCAGTTCCAGTGACTCCAATAACGCCTCTGCCAACAGCGGAATGAACGCATTCAGCTCCAATTGACCGTGTGACGCTGCTAGCGTCACAGCCGTATCGTTTGCGATTACGCGCATCGCTACGCAGCCGAGCATTTCAGCCATCACCGGATTAACCTTGCCCGGCATGAGTGAGGAGCCTGCCTGTACAGGAGGCAGGACATATTCACCTATTCCACCAGATGGTCCGGACGACAACAGTCGGCAGTCACCAGAGATTTTGAGAAGATTCACTGCAGCAGCCTTTAGCAGACCCGACACCTCTACGAAGATGTCCATATTTTGTGTCGGATCCATGGGATAATCGCATCTGCACAGGCCAAGCCCTGTCAGCTCCCGCAGTTCGTCCGTCATGGCATATGCATAAGCAAGCGGAGCATTCATGCCCGTACCTACTGCCGTGCCTCCGATATGAATTTCTCTTAGCCGCTCCTCCACCTTATAGAGTCGCCAGCGGTCCCTGGCAACTGCCTTCGCATAAGCCCCGAAGGTCTGCCCTGCCAGAATGGGCAAGGCATCCATCAATTGAGTGCGGCCCAGCCTTAGCACCTCTGCATACTCCTGCTCCTTGACCTGGAAGACGGCTTGCAAGCACGCCATCGCCTCCGCCAGCTCCCTTACCAGCGGAATCAGTGCTATGCGAAGGGCAGTCGGATAGACGTCATTCGTGGATTGGTAGCGATTCACATCATCGATGGGATGAACAATGAGATAGTCGCCCTTTTGCCCGCCTATATGCTCCAGTGCACGGTTCGCTACCACCTCGTTCACATTCATGTTCGTGCTCGTACCCGCGCCCCCTTGATAAGCATCCACAACAAATTGTTCCTCCAGTTCACCGGCCAATATGTCATCGCAAGCCAGCTCAATGGCCCGTGCTTTATCGACAGGCAATTCGCCACTTCTGCCGTTCACACGGGCAGCCGCCTTCTTCACGAGCACCATGGCGTGTATGAGCCTGAGGTTCACTGGACGCGAGCTGACTGCAAAATTCATCTTCGCCCGCAGCGTATGGATGCCATAATAGGCCTCAGTCGGAATAGGCAACGAACCTAACGCATCCTGCTCATGCCGAAAGGCCTGTCTGTGCTTGCGTGAGGGAGCCGAATGCTCCACAGGGTCTAAATGCTTTGCCAGCTTCATCCGTTCATCCTCCTCCAATCTTCATCCTCCAATCTGTGACATTTGCCGTGTGGTCCCTTTCTGCCCCCCATGTTGCGACTCATCCTGTAGTCTTGGCATGACCGTCACGTACTGTTCCGACTGTGCTGATTGCCCCAACTTCACTGCATCTGCTGTGCAAGTGGAGCATGTTGAATGTGGTGGACAGCCACAGTACATGGAAGGTGCTGAATTTTCCGGGGGCATGCACGGGATTGATGAGGCTCCCATGTCATGGCGAAGCGGCTTGCGATCCAGCGCCCTTTGCAAGGCCTGCTTCAGCCTTAAGTGGCTTCCAAGATAAGGCCTGATGTCAAGCTCCTCATTCCAATACAGACACGACTTGATACAGCCGTCCGCCGTCAATCGCAAGCGATTGCAGGCTGCGCAGAAATGCTCGCTGATCGGCGAGATGAGGCCGAAGCAACCAGCCGCCCCGTCAATACGGTAGTAATGCGCGGGCCCGCCCAACGCTTCCAGACAACTTTCAGCCTTGCTGCTTCCCTGGCTGCCAGGCTCAGCTACGGCCTCGTACCGCCAGCCGGCTCTATCACAGTGCTCCAATATACCTGCCAGCGGCATATAACTGTCTGCCCAGCCTTTCGTGCTGCGCCCGATGGGCATATATTCGATGAAGCGGACGGCAACAGGTCGGCTCAGTGTCAGCCGCAGAAAATCCTCCACCTCATCGTCATTCGTACCGTGCATATACACGACGTTCAGCTTCACTCTCTCGAAGCCAGCGGCCAGACTGGCCTCCAGCCCTTGCCATACTCGGTCAAAGGCATCAGCTCCTGTAATGGCAGCAAATGTCGCGGGCCGCAGAGAATCCAGACTAATATTCATGTCCGTCACCCCAGCCTCCCGAAGTGAATGGGCCTGCGCAGCCAGGAGCACACCATTCGTCGTCACCCCAAGACGCCGGATGCCGTCAATGGCGCGCAGCCTGGCAGCCAGTGCAGCCAACCCTGGTCGCAGCAGCGGCTCGCCGCCAGTAAGCCGGACCTTCATGACTCCCATCTCCGCCATAGCTGACACCACAGACACAATATCATCATCTGTGAGCACATCCGTCGATGCAGCGAGTAGTCGTTCACTGCCAAGCATGTCCTTGAGCGCTGGCCTGCAATAGCGGCAGGACAAATTGCAATGCTCCGTCACAGCGATACGAACATAAGTGTGTGCACGGCCAAAGGAATCTTTCAAGGAATTAAGCATGTGCTTCACCTGCCTTTTAGCAAAAATTCATGCCTCTACCGGATCAGACCGCCGAACTGCCGCAATGTGCGTGCCGTGTTTAATCTTTTGGAGGCAATCTCCTGCTCCAGCTCCTTAGGCTGAACTAGCTGCAGCGCCTGTGTCGGGCAGATCCGGACACACTCTGGCCCCTGCCCGCTGTCCTCACACAGATCACATTTACTTGCAACCATCCGCTCTTTGGGCATCCAGCCTCCACCGTTGCTCATTCGCAGGCCTGCTTGGTATTCCTTCCTGCCGCTCTTATAAGCGGGAATCATCGTAATGGCTCCGTACGGGCAGACCAGCATACATGTTTTACAACCAATACAAGTGCTCTCATTGATGTAAATGCTGTGGCCCCGGTTCACGATGGAGCCATTAGGGCAGACATTGGCACATGGAGCATCCTCACAGTGACGACACTGCACAGGTGCAGTAATCTCATTCGTCTCCATCACTCTCAATCTGGGGTAAAAGGGGACCTGCTCCTCCGAACGCAGCAGCATATCCTCCCCCGCATGGGCCGTGGCACAAGCCACCTCGCATGTGCGACAGCCGATACAGCGCTCGGGATCAGCAATGACAAAGCTATTCATCTTGATTCAGCTCTCCTTCCTGCTTGTAGGGGAGGACAGGACGATGGCTTTCTTGATCGGAACACTGTATGCAGCAAATGATGAGATACATGTCCCAGCGGCTCCCCTAAAAATTGCGCGTATAATTCAATAATGGCTGGATTCTCATGTGACTTGCGAACCTGCTGATGGGCATCATGGCGATAGACTGCGCTTTTCCTGGCTAGATATGCCTGCTTGCGTTGTGTCTCCAGCAGCAGCTTCGGCTGGCCGCCTCCGCTGATACAGCCTGCCGGACAAGCCATCACCTCAATGAAATGATAAGGACAAGTCCCCTCCCGAACCTGCTCTAGGACAGGCCGGACGTACTGGAGACCAGCTACTACCGCTACTCGCAGACTCAGTTCACCTACCTGAACCTCGGCCGTACGAATGCCCTCCTCTCCACGTACAAAGTCCAGCTGTAGTTGAGACAGCTTTTCCCCAGTCATCAACTCATACCCGGTGCGGATCGCGGCCTCCATCACCCCCCCGGTAACCCCGAATATGGAACCTGCACCGGAGTACAGACCAAGCGGAGCATCAAAAGGCTCATCCGGCAATGGCTCAAAGGCAATACCTGCATCCTTAATCAACTGAGCCAGCTCTCGGGTCGTAATGACCACATCCACCTCACGATGTCCGTCCACCTCCATCTCCTCACGGCTGCACTCGAACGACTTGCATGTGCATGGCATTACGGCGACACTATAAATACGCGACGGGTCAATCCCATCAAGCTTCGCTCCGAAGGTCTTGATTAATGCCCCTACCATTTGCATTGGAGACTTGCAGCTGGACACATGCTCTAACAGCTCAGGAGCCACCGTCTCCGCATGCTTGACCCAGGCAGGACAGCAGGAGGTGAACATCGGCAGCCGCTCCCCCGCCATCACACGTCCGATCAGTTCTGTCCCTTCCTCCATAATGGTCACATCGGCACCAAAATTCGTATCATAGATCCGGTCGAATCCCAGACGCCGCAGTGCGGCTGCCATCTTCCCTGGAGTCAGTGTCCCAAAGGGCAGGCCGAATTCTTCCGCCAGCGACACACGTATTGCCGGAGCACACTGCACGACCTTATACAGTTGTGAACTTCCGAGCGCCTGTTTCACCTTTAGCACCTGTCCGGTTGAGTAGGCCGCGAAGAGCGGCTCACGTACGGATGGCAGTTGTCCACGCCGACGCCTCAGCACAGCCAGGTCTTTGCCCTCCTCCCTGTCTTCAGCCGCATAGGAGGTACAAATCTGCACGCATTGACCGCAAAGGACGCAACTGTCTGTATCAATCGTCTGTGGTTGACCAGGCTCCCCCGCAATGGCGTTTACCGGACATACCGTTACGCAACGCTGGCAGCCTGTACACAGCTCTGCATCAATTTGAACGAAAAGGTCACTATTTAACATGGGAGTCATTCCTTTTTTCGGTTCTTTTGGGATTGGATTTATGGGTGTGCTCAACCTTTTTGGTTGTTAAGCCTGTATACCTTACGAGCTTAGCGCATCGGATTCGCACGACTATAGACAGGTATGGGAGCTGCGTTGTGCGAAGGCACTGTCCCTGGCCTGATCAGCTTCAGGGCGTTCACCGGGCAGACAGCAACACAAGCAGGCACACGATGGCGATCCGCATTCGGGGACGCAGTCAGTTCTTCCCTCTCATCATGCTCCTCGAAGCTGCTCAGATCAGCTTCCCGGCACAGGTCACATTTATAGGCAACCATTTTTGGCTTGGTGCAATTGCTCCTATCCCCATGCGCCTTTTCCTGCCGCTCATACACCTCTTGCTGCCGCAGCTTTTCCTGCCTGACCTCCGCACCTGCACTGTACGCCTTGTACAGACTGATCGCACCGAATGGACAAGCAAGTGAGCAGGCCTTGCAACCAATACAAGCATCAGCTGAAATGTCGATAATCCCTTCCTTCTGACGAATAGCCTGCACCGGGCATACCTCGGCACAAGGCGCATTCTCGCAATGACGACATTGGACTGGCATCGTGAAGCTATCTGCACGAATGACATACAGCCGGGGAAGAACAGGTATGGGCACCGTTCCTACTGCGGCCTGCACCCCGTTATGCCGGTGATGCACTGCAAAGCAGGCCAGCTCACAGGCCTTGCAGCCAATGCATTTATCCGCTTCAGCAATGACCAGCGCATTGGGCTCCACGGCACTCATCCCCTGCCTTCTCCCACCAGCATCTGCTCACGAAGCAGCTGATATTGACGGCGTACCTGCTCCTCGGCCTGTTGCTGGTCTGCAATCGCTTCAATGCGAATCGCGCAGTATTTGTACTCCGGCGTCTTGGATACCGGGTCCAGCTCATCTACTGTCAGCTCGTTGCATGCCCCAATCCAGAAATGATATGTCATGTACGTCGCTCCTCTGGCTACACGATCAGTTACCAATGCTCTGGATACCACCTGCCCTCGACGTGAGACGATCCGCACCAAATGACCATCCTCAACCCCCAATGCAGCGGCATCCTCGGGGCTCATCTGCACCCGGCCAGGCTCATCGGACAGCAGACTGAGCGCGCGGCAATTACCAGTCATCGTCCGAACGGAATAATGTCCCACCTCGCGGACCGTTGACAGCACGAGCGGATATTCCTGATCCGGCTGCTCAAGCGGCGGTCTCCACTCACATGCGAATAGCTGACCTTTGCCGTTCGGAGTAGTGAATTTATGACCTTTATATAGATAAGGAGTGCCGGGATGCTTCTCTGACGGGCAAGGCCACTGCACGCCTGCAAGTCCATCCAGCTTGACATAGCTTGCTCCGGCAAAGCTCGGGCACAGCCCTCTCATCTCATCCCAGATTTCCTCAGTACTGCTGTAGCTCATCGGGTACCCCATCGCCGTGGACAGCTCGCTAATAATCTGCCAATCCGGCTTGACCGAGGCAGGGGGCTCAATCGCCTTGCGGATGCGCTGGAAGCCGCGGTCCGCTGAGGAATAGACCCCATCATGCTCTCCCCAAGAGGTCGCTGGCAGGATTACATCCGCATGCAGGGCGGTCTTGTTCATGAATATATCCTGCACGATGACCAGTTCGAGCCGATTCAGCGCTTCCCGCAGCTCGGCAGCGTTCGGATCGCTCTGTACAGGATCCTCGCCGAAAATGTAATAGGCCTTGAGCTTCTGCTCCTTCAGAATGAGATGCGGTACCTCGGTCAGCCGATACCCTGGGCTATCGGGCAAATCGACTCCCCAGGCCTCCTCGAATTTGCGGCGTACCTGCTCATCCGTGACTGCCTGATAGCCTGGATATACATTCGGCAATGCGCCCATATCGCAAGAGCCTTGTACGTTATTTTGACCCCGTACAGGTCCAATGCCCACAGAGGGTCTGCCAAAATGTCCCGTGAGCAGCGCAAGTGAGGCCAGGCCCTTGACCACATCTACCGCCTGCGCGAACTGGCATACTCCCATGCCATATAGAATCATTGCCTTGTCCGTCCGCGCATAGCTGCGCATCGTCTGACGAATATCCGCTGCACGTACCCCGGTGATTGTCTCTGCATACTCTGGCGTATACTTCTCTACATTGGAGCGATATGCATCGAACCCATCCACATAACGGGCTACAAAATCTGCATCATACAGCTTCTCCTCAATAAGCACATGTCCGAAAGCATTAACCAATGCCATGTTCGTGCCGCCCTTGAGAGGAAGCCACAGATCGGCAATGCGCGCGGACTCGGTCTTACGTGGATCACCTACCACGAGCATGGACCCTTTCTGCTTCGCCTTCACGATACGACGGGCTACGATGGGATGAGTGGCCGGGGCATTATAGCCGAAGATAAGCAGCATATCAGCATCTTCAATCTCCGGAATCGAATTGGACATGGCGCCATCCCCTAGAGAATAAGTCAGACCCGCGACCGACGGACCGTGACATACCCGCGCACAATGATCAATATTGTTCGTGCCGATGACAGCTCTCATGAATTTCTGCATCACATAGTTCGCTTCATTGCCAGGCCCCCTGGCGGAGCCTGTCCCCATGATGGAGTCCGCGCCGTATTTCTCCTTAATCTCCAGCAGTCTGGCTGCGGTATACTGAATGGCTTCCTCCCAACCTACCTCGGTCAGCTTCCCTTCCTTGCGTATCATGGGGCTGCGCAGACGCGTGGTCAGCAGCTGCGGATCGTGGAGGAAGTCCCAGCCATAATGCCCCTTCAGACACAGGTTCCCTTCATTCGTGCGGCCATCCGCCGCTTCTGCTCCGACGATCTGTCCATCCTTGACGCGCAAATACATTTGGCAGCCACTCCCACAATAAGGGCATATCGTGCGAATCTTTTCTTCCATACAGAGGCCTCCTTGTGAATAAATGCACATTCCATGCGACAAACATAGGCTACATCTAAAAACCAGTTGCTGATTTACTGTCTGTATAAGCCGCAATTAGCCAAAAATAGCAATAAAAAAAGCCAATACAAAGATACAGCTTTTCCGCCGCAACTCTGTAATGGCTTATTAAAAAGCGAAGGGCCATGTCCCTTTCTCTTTAATCAAACCGTCTTATGAAGCTGAATGATGACTGTACTGCTCTCCTGCTCTACATCAGGAAGCTGCCAGGAATACGAGAATGCACTTCCGATCGTCGTCATCACCTCATCCTTAAATCCGCGCTCCAGATAAGGCCTCAGCACCTTCCAATATTCCGTGACGAGATCTGTCGCGCCTTCCCTCAGTAATATTTCAGACAGACTCGATAGCATTCCCCTGATCTCTATCGTAATCTGTGACTCATTGTCCAGCTTGACCTTCACCAGGTCAGGCCCTTTGCCCCGATAATGCTTTACGATTTTGACAGCCAGTCTGCGAATACGCTCCTGATATTCATAAGCAGCTTCAGCCATACCAAATCACGACCTAATCATTCCTTTTTTTGGAATTTTATCGCTGATTCATATATTAAACGTCGTATAAAATAATGTCAATTCACAAAATAAGACGGATTTGGCCCAAATTTAGCGTTCAAAAGCAGAAATCATCCCCTCTTCGCACCCTTGCTGCGATTCGCATCACTGCACAACAAAAAGCGCTCTCGCTTAGACGGACGCTGACTGTCAGCCTGTAGTCCATGAAGAGCTAAGGAAAGCTTGAACATTCAACACTAGATCCGTCCGTTACCGAAAATATTAGTGCTTAGAGCACTGATTTCGATGACTTTTCCAAATTCCGTGTCTCAACTCTTATTGTAAATTCTATAACGCAAACACGGCAACTTCTGCTCTGGTTGTCGACGCCTTAGGCTGAAACTGATAGTGTAAAACAAAGAAGTCGCCAGATTGGCGACTCCTCTAGGAACTGTACCATACTAAAAGGAATGGGTAAAATGATCATCCTCTAGTGTTCATGCATAAAGCGTGAAAACAGAAAGCAGGCCATCCGCCAGATCTTCAAGATTAGACCTTAGCAAAATGATTCATAATGATCTCGGCGGCCCGCTTATATCCGCCAGCCTGCCGTAAGGATTCACCGATGAGGTAAGCTTGTTCTCGATAAAGCGGATTGCCTAGTATCTCTTCTAATGCCTCTCTCAATACAGTTGTGGTGAGGTTATGCTTATCTAAGGTGATACCGGCTCCCAGCTCTTGTACGCGACTGGCGACAAGAGGCTGATCCGAGGTTAGTGGAATCATTACCAACGGAACGTTGTAATAGAGTGCTTCACAAGTACTGTTCATTCCGGCATGTGTAATAAACACATCCGTATGCTGCAGCATGTCCAACTGCGCAATGTATGGCCTGACCATAAAATTATCAGGAATTTGATCAGCTAACGGCTCCATATCTGTGTACTTTCCAGAAGATAGAACAACATTAACTGGCAAATCCCCAAATGCCTCAAAGCAAAGCTGATAGAAATCCAAGTTCTTATTTAAAATGGTTCCCATAGCAATGTATACGGTGTGTGGGTAACGTTCACGAAGAAGCTCGTACGAGAATCTCGGAGCATCTTCACGCGATATAATCGAAGCACCCGTGAAAATGAAACTATCATCCAGCTTTTCTGCCTGTGGTTGAAAATATCGGCTAGTATGTACGAGCTTTAACTGACCTGTATAAGTCGGGATTTCTTCCATGGCTGGAGTCCTTACTTGCAACTCTTGTGCTAATTCTCGCGTTATTTTCATAGTGGCAGCATACAGTTCCTTCGTGTCCGTCTCGCTCTGATTCGAGTCTTCCCCAGCCCCTAAAGGCTCTACAAAAGCAAAGGAGGCAATCGAACACACCGCGGGAATCCCCAGCTTTTCAGCAAGGATAGTCCCTCCCCAGCCCATCAGGGAATCAAAGATCAAATAATCGAACTTCTGATCTTCTATTAATCGAAGCACATCGGGTATGATCATCCGAATGATACCGACCATCATATAAATGAACTGATAAGGATGCTTGTACTCCTGCGGCTTCAGCACCGGATCATGAGAGAAGGCTTCTTGCGGAAATGGATAAGTAAGTAGCTGGGCTCCAGTTTGTTCAATTCGGGAACGATACTCCTCCGTGCACACATAGACAACCTCCTCGCCATTGTCCGTCAATTGGGTAACTAATCCTAACGACGGATTCACATGGCCTTCAGCGGGAGTAATTACAACTAACACGCGTGCCATCTTACCGACCTCCCAATTTTTTAAATTCCTCCGCTCTTCATGATGTATTTAACAATGTAACCGTTACCCTTTACATGGGCAGCTTGTCCTCCGTATAACTTACCGGATGGTGTGCTTGCTGAACGAGTGCTGTAATTCTTAAGGATGCCAAGAAGCTTAATAAGACGAATAGTAATTGCAGTGCTAGCACCATCAGAACACCTGCCGATATGCCCCACTCTAACGTGTCAGCCAGGGCAATTAGAGCGCCGCTTATTCCAATGCTCACTGCTACATAGAAGGAGTCCACGAATTGTAGATTAGCGGACATGTTCCCCTCTTTTCCAGGCTCGGCATGCTGTAAGGCAATGACCGCTGTTGTGGGATTGGCTAATCCAACACCGAAGCCTGTTATGATTTGCGAGATCAGGATGAGTGTAATTCCGCGATCCGTCAAGAAAAGGGCTAGCATCACAAGTACAATTCCAGCGATCATAATCCCGATTCCCAACATGACTCTGTGCTTTCGGCCACGGCCTTGATCTCGTGTATCGAGCCTAGACTGTAACCACGCTGCAGCGGACCAACTTAAGGAGCCTGCCGCTACAAGTAGACCAGCAAGGTCTGCTGATAACCCCTTCATATCGGTTAGTGCCAGGATTACAAAGCTCTCCGTTGCAAAATAAGAAGCGACATACAGTCCTCTGGATACCAGAGTCGCGGGCATCCCTCTTTTCACCGAAAAAGTGCCTGTCGGCAGAAGCTTACGCATCAGTGGGATCATGACGATTAACCCGACAAAAGCGAGTACAATTCCTTTCCAATCGGTAATCATGCCAAGCCCTGTGAGCAATAGCCCCGTTCCAATGGAGAGCAGGATGGCATGGAGAATCTTGGAGTCGGGTGCTTGGGTAGAATCCGTCAGAGCTTGCCTGCGCTGCAAATCACGGAATGAGCGATATGTAAGGCTTAATGCCACTACAATCAATGGTACAACGATCCAGAAAACAAATCGCCACGAGATATAGGATGCAATAAGACCTGCCACATAAGGCCCGATCAGGGAAGGCAGGACAAATGCCATGGAGAATGCCGCCAAGATTTGAGTACGAAGGGCATCCGGATAATGCAATGTTACACAAGCGTACACACATGTGATCAGAGCTCCCGCCCCAAAACCTTGAAAGGCTCTTCCTACAATAAGCATGTGCATGTTAAAAGAAACAGCCGCGACCACAGTACCTAGCACAAAAATGCTAAAGGACACTAGCAAGGATGTAAAAACGCCGCGCTTGTCAACCTGCTGCCCCATGACCAAGGTCCCTACAAGCTGAGATAACAAAAATGCGCTGAAAATCCAACCGTATAAATGAATGCCTTGCAAGCTTTGTGCCAACTTCGCTGCTATTGTCGTAATTGCCAACCCCTCGAAGGCTGCGGTTGCCAGAACGAGCATAATACCGATTGTCAGTGCCCTGTGCTGAGTATCAAAAATCCCAAAATGCTGGTTAGTTGTCTCCTACACCCCCATGAATATATTGAACTTATATGGAAAATACTACTTTTTATATGTCATAAATATAAAATAGGCATCCTACTTTGTAAAGGAAAATGTTTATAAAGTAGCACTAATAGCAAGAATGCTCTTTGGCACTCGGTACAATGTTCATGTCATTGAGCCAGGACAAGGACTTATTCTGCTAGAGTAAAGGGCTGGCGTAACCAGCCCCTCCTCATCAAACCGTACGTGAGGTT